>ERZ826396.317-NODE-317-length-73161-cov-3.766627_pt1 | contig 73161 bp, 59 predicted proteins | sample MGYA00519926_ERZ826396 | MGnify/ENA primary metagenome ERZ826396 (study PRJEB31778, sample SAMEA3449230) | human gut metagenome | biome: human gut; feature: human-associated habitat; material: faeces | place: United Kingdom | collected 2010/2012 ... | reverse complement strand
CGATTTATAAGCGGCTGTTTCCGCACATCCCTCGAACGGGGCGAATGGAATGTACCTCAAGTACTATCCGTCCGCTCCGTTTTTCACGATGCGCGAAACACACACGCTTAAAATCAAAAATTGCAGGGATAATCCGAAAAATCCGTTCTCGGAGGGTTTTATGGCTGATGGCTTGGAGTGCTACCGGTTCAGCCACTGCCTGAAATCGGGCACGCGGTCGGTGCTGACGAACGCCTCCTCTCCTTCGGCGAGGGGCGGGTGGAGCACCACCTTGATTCGGCTGCCCGAGTAGCGTATCATCTCCCGGATGGCGTCGAAGGCGACGATGAAACGGCGGTTGATCCGGAAAAAGAGGTTCGGCGGCAGTTTTTCGCCCACTTCGGTCAGCGTGCGGTCGACGATGTAGTCTTTTCCGTCGTGGGTCACGAGGTGGAGGTACTTGCCGTCGGCCATGAAATAGGCGATCTCGGCCGTGGTGACCGATTTCATCCGGGCGCCCATGTGTACCAGGAACCGTTCCTGGTAAACCGGTGGCGTCTGCGTCGGGGCTCCGTGCTCCGCAGACGCGCTTCCCCCCCCCGATAGAAGCCCCAGCTTGTCGATCGCCCGCTGCAAATCCTCGCGTCCGAAGGGTTTCAGCAGGTAGTCGATGCCCTTGTTTTCGAAGGCTTTCAGGGCATAGGAGTCGTAGGCCGTGATGAAGATGACCGGCACGGAGATCTCCGTGCGCTGGAAGATGTCGAACCCGCTGCCGTCTCCGAGGTGGATGTCCATGAAAATCAGGTCGTGACCGACGCCGGCGATGACAGCGGCGGCCTCCGCGACCGACGATGCCGTGGCGACGACCTCGATCTGCGGCGCGACCTCTGCGAGCGTCGTGCGCAGCTCCGCGACCGACAGCGGCTCGTCCTCTATGATAATGGCTCTCATGGCGTGTAAAATTATAAAAAAAACAGTCCGGTGCAAAAACCGGACTGTTTTTTCATCGGGACCCCGAAGGTCTCCGGACCGTTCCCTCGGTTCAGTCGTTCAGCTCGGGGTTGCTATCGATGGCCGACTGCGGGAAGGGCAGCGTGTAACGCGCGTCATTCGCATTGAGCGTGTAGGTCCGGTCCTTGTAGGTTTTGACGATGGCCGGCCGGGTCGTCCGGCGGAGGTCCATCCAGCGGTGTCCTTCTCCGATCAGTTCGCGGGCGCGCTCGTCGGCGATCTCTGTGCGCAGCTGCTCCGCATCCATCGCTCCGACCTTCGTGCGCTGGGTCTCCATCGCCTCGGGTTTCAGCCGCTTGGCCTTCAGGTCGAGCAGGTATCCCTTGGCCTTTTCCAGTTCCGCAGGCAGGTATGAGCCGGCTTCGGCGGCGATGAGGTACATCTCGGCGATGCGGATCGACACGCGGTCCGACGACGAGCGGTTCACGCAGTATCCCAGCAGCGTCGGCGTCCAGTTTTCGTCGTAGGCATTCACCGGGTTGAGGTAGTTGCGGCGGTTGTCCGTCGCTTCGTCCAGCAGCCCGAGGATCTTGTCCGACAGGATGCTGGCGCCGCGCAGATCGCCGTTTCCGCCGCCGAACGGGCGTTCCCAGGCCAATATGGCTTCCGGAGAGGTCGCTTTCCACGGCAGGTCGCCGCTTTCGGGAGAGGCATTGAAATCCACCAGTTCGTATTTGGGCAGCAGGCCCGTCGCTGCATCGTAAGCCGCCTGCCAGTTGCGCATGTAGAGCATGACGCGTGCCTTGAAGGCGGCGAGCGCATCGAGCGAGAACCGGTAGTTGAGCGTCGGACTCTCCTGTTTCTCCAGGGTCATCGTCCTTTCGGCGGCCTCGATGTCTTCGACGATCTGCCGGTAGACTGCGGCGACGTTCGTCGGGCGGTATTTCTGCTCGATGTCGATGTAGGTGGACAGGGGTACGCCCCGGTCGGTCGAAGCGGTCTGCGGATCGTAGGGCTTCCCGTAGAGGTTCACCAGATCGAAGTGTGCGTAAGCGCGCATGGCATAGGCTTCGCCGAGAATCTGCCGCTTGTCTTCCGAGGAGTCGTCGTCCGCGTCCGCCACGCCGTCGATCACGGCATTGGCCTGGAAGGCGGCGCGGTAATAATATTGGTAGGGATACTCCCACATCTGCGTTTCGTACTGCCAGGTGTAGTTGTAGGAGAGGGCTATGGCGTCGCTGCTGTCGAAGAAGTTGCCTTCGTGGAACATGCCGACCTCATCGGACAGCAGTCCGGTGTAGGCCTTCGAACTGGTGTAGGGAAACCGGCTGTAACCTTCGGTGAGCAGCGCCCGGTATTCCGAGGTCTTGTGGGGAATCACCTTTCCGACAGGCTCGATTTCCAGGTAGTTGCACGAGGCGAGTCCCAGTGCGGCAAGCAGGATATATGCGTTTTTTCTCATTTTTTCAACGTATTAGAAGGTAATGTTCAGTCCGACCGAGTAGGTGCGCGCCATCGGCTGCGCATAGATGTTGCCGTAGGTCTCGGGATCGAAATAGCCGTCGTAGTTCGTGGCGATCACCAGCGGGTTGCGGGCTTCGAAGTGCACGCGCAATCCCGTCATGCGCAGTTTGCGTGTGATTCGCTGCGGGAAGGAGTATCCCAGCCGGATGCTGTTCACGCGGAAGTAGTTGATCTTCCTGTTCCAGATGTCGAGGCTGTTGAACAGGTTGACGTTTGTCGGGAAATTGTCCATGATCCAGTAATAGACCCTGTACGGATCGGGATTCTCGTCCCAGTCGCCCCAGGCCGAACCGTCGGCCTGCAGGTTGCCCGTGAGCGAAGGATAGGTTCCCGAGGTGTTGGACGGCGACCACACCTTGTTCATTTCGGTGGTGTAGTTTTGCCCGGGGTTGGTCTGCGCGGGGTTGTAGAAGGGCGAGCGCGTCATGAGCTGTCCGAAAACGAAGTTGCACGAGATCGCCAGGTCGAAATTCTTGTAGTAGAACCGGTTGTTGAAACCTCCCGTCACATCCGGGTTGCGGGAACCGACGTAGGTCAGGTAGCTGCGCACGTCCTTCTGCGATACATTCATCGCCGGACCGTATTCGAAATATTCCGGAATTCCCAGTCCCCAGGGGTCGCTGGCTTCCACGCGGAAACCGACGAACTCCTGGAGCGAGATCCTCTTTCCGTCGCGCCAGAACATCGGAATGCCGTTTGCGTCCAGCCCGGCGGTTTTGATGGCGAACACGGCGCCCGACGAATAGCCTTGCAGCGAGGGGCTCCAGCTGTTGTCGTCGATACGCACCTTTTCGACCTTGTCGGTGTTGTGGGCGATGTTGATCGAGGTCTCCCAGCGGAAGTCTCGCGTGCGGACGTTCACCGTGTTGAGCGTGAATTCGATACCTTTGCTTGAGATTTCGCCGTAGTTGCTCGATGTCGAGATGAATCCCGTCTCCGAAGGGATCGTGCGCGTGGTGATCAGGTCCTTGCTTCGGCGTCCGTAGAGTTCGAACGTGAATCCGATACGGTGTTCGAAAGCAGCGAAATCGAGGGCCGTGTTCCACGAATAGGTCGTCTCCCAGCGCAGGTTCTGGTTGGGCGGCGACGTTACGTCGATGCGGTCTTCGCTCGCTCCGCCGAGCGAGGTGCTGTTCCACGTACCGAGAATGTAGGGCGAGGTGGTGCGGTCGATATTGCCCTGGGCGCCGTAGGATACCCGCAGACGCAGGTTGTCGAGCCACCGGGCGTCGCGCAGGAACCGTTCGCGGTTGATGCTCCATGCGCCCGAGATGGACCACATCGGGTTGAACTTGTATTTGGGGTCCACGCCGAAGAGGTTCGTGCCGTCGTAGCGCATCGAACCGAAAACGGTGTAGCGGTTGTCGTAGGTGTACGACCCTGTGAAGAAGTACGACATGTAGCGGTTTTCGTAGAAGCTTTTCGTATACTGCCTGAAACTCTCGTCGTCCAGCAGGTCGCTGTCTTCGGGTACGTTGATCGGTTTGGTCGTCATCGTTTTGTGGTCGTATCCGAATCCCTTGGTGTGTACGGTCGTGTTGGTTACGCCGCGCATCTCCAGACCGGCCATCAGGTCCAGTTCATGCTTTCCGCCGAACGTGCCCGCATATTCGGCCTGCGCTTTCCAGTTGTACTGCGAGAGGTCGCCGTTCCAGTTCTGGATTACGCCGCCTTTCGGCAGGCGCACTACCTGATCCACCATTGATTTGAGCTGATACTTGCGGGTGAAGTAGGTGTTTTCCTGCGCCATTTTCTCGGTCGCGGAGTTGTCGACCTGCAGGCCGAACTGCGTGTAGAGTTTCAATCCCTTCACCGGACGGTAATCCAGGTCGAAAATCGTCTTGATCGAACGGGTCTTGAGCGTGTACTCCGTGCGGGCGCGTTCCTCCAGGAAGTTGAAGTCGAGCACGTCGGTGTTGCCCGTATTGACCGTCATGTCGGGGTCGTACGCGTAGCTGCCGTCGGGATTGTAGGCGTTGAGGTAGGGGTTCACCGTGCGGGTGTAGCGCGACGGGTTGGTGAACACGTCCGTGTCGGAGAGGTAGGAGTCGTTCTTGTTCTGCCCCACGAACACCGAGGCTCCGAAGCGCAGGTTCTGCAGCAGGTCGTAGTCGGTCTTCATCGTGAGGTTCAGACGCTCGAATCCCGTTCCGACGGTCGTTCCCTGCTCGTTGTAGTAGCCGCCCGAGAAGTAGTAGCCGGTCTTGCCGCTGCCGCCCGAAATGCTGACGCTGTACTGCTGGTTGAGCGCAGTCCGGTAGATTTCGCGGCCCCAGTCGGTGCCGTTGCGGCGCAGGGCGCCGATCGCGCTCTGCGTCTCGGGGGAGAGCGATGCGAGGCTTCCGCCGTTGACGAGCGCCGGGCGCTCCCCGGCCTTGTCCAGGATGCGGGCTACGCCGCCCATGCCCGGCAGGTAGTTGAGTCGGGCGTTCGCCGCCAGCCCCAGCTCCAGATCGACCTTCTGCGAGGCGTTCATCAGGTTGAGGCGCGAGAGGTCGGGACGGTCGGTCACGAACAGCGATGCCGAGACGTTGACGCGCATCGCCTGGTTGCGGAGGCCTTTCTTGGTGGTGATGATGATGACGCCGTTCGCTGCGCGGGCGCCGTAAATGGCCGTCGCGGCGGCGTCTTTCAGTACGGTGATGTCCTCGATGTCCCACGGGTTGAGTCCCGCGATCGACATGTTGTAGAGGTTGTCGACGCTCTCCTTCGATGACCAGTCCTTCGGAATGTCGTTGCCTTCGAGCGGCATGCCGTCGAGCACCCACAGCGGGTCGGTGTTGCCGTTCAGCGTCACGGTGCTTCGGATCTTGATCTTGCTGGCCGCGCCCGGTCCGCCCGTGGTGGGGGTCGACACGAGACCGGCGATCGAGCCGGAGAGCATTTCGTCGACGCTCGCCACGCCGTCCCGCGCGATGTCCGACATCTTGACAGAAGAGATCGACGAGGTCAGTTTGCGTTTCTCGATGCGCTGGTATCCGGTCACCACCACGGCGTCCACCTTGTTGTCCGACGCCGAGAGGTAGATCGTGAAATCGCTCTTGCCCGAAATATCGAGGGTCCGGGCTTCGTAGCCGAGGTAGCTGACCACGACTTTCCGGACGCTTGCGGGCAGTTTGAAGGCGAAGCGTCCCTGCTCGTAGGCGATTGTTCCCTGCGGATTGTAGTCTTTGGCCTGGGTCTCCTCGGGTGCGATGAAGACGGTTGCTCCCACGAGCGGCGCTCCGTCGGCGCGGTCGAGCACCTGGCCCGTGATCTGCCGGGTCTGCTGCGCCAGCGCCAGCAGGGGACAGACCAGAACGAATAGCGTAAGGAATTTTTTCATATTACAAATATAGATGTGTTTGAGTTGTTTTTCTGTTAAATCGAATCTGTTTTTCCGATATTGCTTCGAGATCGTAACCTCTTTAACAGCCCTTTCAGTTGCCGCAAAGCCGTCTTCCCGGGGTGGAAGACGGCTTTTGCAGCGTTTTGGTTTATAACATTCGCAAGGCTTCTTTCAGCCTCAATTCGAGATCGCGGTAATGGTTCCGGGTCGCCTGGTCGCCGCTTTGGAAGCGGCCCTGCACGACGGTCAGCAGCCTTCGCATTTCAGCCCGTTTGGCCGACGAGGTTTCGCTCACGCGCTGCATCATGTCGTAGTTGCGCGCCGTGCGCAAGCCGATCTCCTCGGGTCTCGGCAGCGGTTCGAAGTTCAGCTCGGGAGCGTCCTGCATCAGCGAGCAGGTGCATCCGCGCCCGTCGTGCGCGTGGTCGCGGAGCGTCGATCCCAGCTTGGTGGTCTTCACCATCGTCAGGTTCGACGAGACGATCAGCGCGTCGACGTAGTTCTTCTGGCTCATCCGTTCCCAGATCGAGAGCGAGCGGCCTCCGGGGCGGATGAAGACGGCGCGCGTGATGTCGTCCATCATCTGCTCGGGCGTGTAGGTCTTCGCCCCGCGCCCCTGCCGCGCCTCGACCTCGTACATGCGGACCAGCCGCTGGTCGGCCAGCAGTTCGTAGTAGGTTTTGTACTGGAGTTCGCGCGCGAAGTTGTAGGGGGCGTATTCCATCTGTCCCACGGGCGACGATCGCTGTGCATAGGCCTTGTCCCACGCCTTGGCGCCGAACAGCCATTCGGGGGTGGTGAACACCTCGTCGATGAGGTATTTGACGCTCTTGCGCTGGTAGTCGGCCGGAACCGGCACGTAACGGTCGATGTCGTGCCCCGCCACGACGTTGTTGAGGTAGAAACCGCCGACATTGGTCTTCACATGGTCGGCATAGGCCAGCCACTGGAAGACGATGGCCATCAGCAGCCGGCCGCCTTCGTATTGCAGTTTGCCCTCCTCCGAGGTCCAGTCCGTCACGTGGGGAATGATGCGCCGGAGGTTTTTCAGGCCGTATGTGCTGGCCAGCACGGCGTCGTTGCTCAAGTCTTCCGACTGTGACCGGGGGTCGATGCCTTCGCGCGACTGTTCGCCGTACCAGTATTCGGGATCGTTCTCGTGCTCGCGCAGCCAGGCGTTGAGCGTCGGCAGCTCCTCGTGCGGGTCCTGCACGTCGAGCCAGCGGTAGCCCCAGTTGATGGCGTGTTTGTCGTAGGTTCCGATCTTGGGCGTCAGTTGCGTGATGCCGTCCTCGGGCTGGGCTACGTAGTTGAAGCGGGCGTAGTCCATGATCGAACTGGCCGTCCCGTTCGTTGCGGTGTAGCTCTTCGAGCGGAGCGAATCCACCGGCACGGAGTACGAAGCCCCGAAATTGTGCTTCAGTCCGAGGCTGTGCCCCAGCTCGTGCGACGAGACGAAGCGCACGGCATTGCCCATCACCTCCGTCGGCAGCGTGTTGCCGCGCGCTGCGGGGTCCACGGCGCCGGTCTGGAGGCGGATCCAGGCGTGGAGAATGCTCATCACGTTGTGCCACCAGATGATGTCGGCCTCGATGATCTCGCCGCTCCGGGGGTCGATCACCGAAGGGCCCATGGCGTTGGCCATCTCCGAGGCGGCGTAGGTCACCACCGAGTAGCGCACGTCGTCGATGTCGAACTCCCGGTCGTCGGGGGTGACCTCCCGTGCTACGATGGCGTTCTTGAAGCCTGCGGCCTCGAAGGCCTCCTGCCACTCGACGATGCCTTTCTTGATGTAGGGAACCCATACGGGCGGGGTCGCCGGGTCGATCCACAACTCGATCGGCTTCTGCGGTTCGACCAGTTCGCCTTTCTTGTAACGCTCCACGTCCTCGGGTTTCGGCTCCAGCCGCCAGCGGTTGATGAACGCGCGTTCCTCGGCCTTCTGCTGTTCGTCGTTGAAGTAGAGGTGCCCGATCTCGAAATAGCCCACGCGGTCGTCGGAGAACCGCGGTCGCATCGGCTCCCTGGCGAGCAGCACCAGGTTCGAGGTGATCTCCACGGTCAGAGGGATCGTCGTGCCCTCCTCGGTGTGCGAGGTCGAGAGGAGCGATTTGACGATGATGTTTTCGGGGAACGACTTGACGGATTCGATCTTCGAAAGGTCCTTCTTGGGCGAACCGGGCAGTCCGATGGAGCCGAAAACGTTGTTGAAACTCTTTTCGCTGCCGTCGAAGACCTTGTTGACCTTGATGACCACCGATGCCGAATCCTTGCCGTAGGCATCGATCGGGAATTGCTCGATCGCCGTTTCGCGGTAGTTGTCCCTTACAGAGCGGGTGATGCGGTCGCCTTCGGGCGAGGTGATGCGCGGGTCGTAGGTCATGACCCATACCTTTTTATAAAGGGTGTCCTTGCGGAAACGCACGATCTTCTCGCCGTAGCCCATGCCTTTGTTGACGCCCGCGTCGTTCAGGGCGTAGGGAACGCCCGAAATCTTGTTGACGATCAGTATGTCGCGGCCCATCAGCGAGTCGGGAATCTCGAACAGGAAGTCGGTTCCCTTGCGGTGCACGTCGAACATGCCCTTGTCGGTCACGGCGCCTTTCAGCAGTTCTTCGTACCCTTTCTTCTCTTTTTTGGTCGTGTCGGCCTTCTCGGCCGCGGCTTCGGTTTTCTTCGACTTGCGGCCCGGCTTGCCCTTCGCTTCGGCCGTCGGGGCCGTCAGCAGGAGGAGCGTCGCCAGCGCAAGCATGCTCCCGATCAATCGTCTCTTGTTCATCGTTTATTATTGCAGTTATCGCGCGAATCGGTAAAATCCGCAGGATGCAATAATAAAATTTAAATGTTTACCGGAAAAACGATCGGGGGCGAATGCCCGGATCGGGGGAGTGAATGCCTCAATCAGGCGGATTACTTTTCGGGCGGCAGCAGCGGCAGACGGCACCGGAAGGTTCCGTCGCCGACCGAAATCGAGATGTTCTCTTCGGTGTAGAACCGATATACCGAGCGGATTCGTTCCAGTCCCATGCCGAGCGACTCCTTGTCGCCGTCGCTGCGCGGCGTGTAGTTGTTCTCGATCAGGAAGCTTTCGCCCTCGGTGCGGATGCGGATGTGCAGCGGGTTGCCGCCCGTGATGCTGTTGTGCTTCACGGCATTCTCGACCAGCGTCTGGAGGCTCATCGAGGGAATCCGCCAGTTGCGCAGCGCGGGGTCGATGGCCGTGGTGAGTTCGATGCGGTCGTCGAAGCGGATTTTCTGAAGCGTGTAGTACTGCCACGTGAAGTCGATCTCCTCGGCGAGCGTCGAGAGTATCTGCTTGCGGCGTTCCAGCACCCGGCGGTAGACGCGCGAGAGGGTTAGCGTGAACTCCCGGGCCTGATCGGGGTTGCAGCGGATCAGCGCGTAGAGCGAATTGAGCGAGTTGAACAGGAAGTGGGGGTCGATCTGCTCCAGCAGCTGTTGCAGGTGGAGCTGTGCCGACTCCCGTTCCGAATGGCGGCGCAGATCGTATTCGCGGCGCCAGCGGCGTTGTGCCAGGACGAGCAGCACGGCGAAGAACAGCACCGAGATCACGGCGGCGAAAACCGTGTAGAAATGAAAATCGTCGATCTCCTGCTCGATGACCAGCCGCGGGATGCCGATGCCCGCCACCCAGCGGCGTCCGCCCAGCTGAATGGGGTAGTAGATGCGCTCCTCGTCGATGTTGAGATAGTCCGAGATCGCATGAACGGTGACGCTCTGTCCGGTGGCCGCGACCTTCCGGAATGCCGCCAGTCCCGTCGAGTCGCTCGCCGGACGGCCCAGTTTGAGGCTGTCGGGATGGTAGACGATCACCCCTTCGGGATCGAACAGCGTGGCGTATCCGCTGCTGGCCGGACTCTGCGTCATGCAGGTATAGATTTCGGGCAGCGGAAAATCAATGCCGCATATATGCCTGCGGCCCGTGCGGTCCGTCACCGGGCAGGCCATGCTCCAGACCTGAATCCGTCCCGAACCGGTCACATGGCTGCGCACCGAGTCGCCGTCCGTTGCGGCGATGAGCCGCTGCCGGAAATCTCCGGCTGCCTCCGTGGTGCGGGGTGTTTTTCCGCGCGGGTAGCTGCGGATCGTGCGGCCTCCGGCTTCAGCGAACCAGACACACCCGGCTTTGGGGTCCATCCGCATCAGCGTCGCCGCGAGCACGTGCAGTTCGGCGTCCGTCGGCGCGGTGCGCTCGCGCATGAATTGCACCGAGGCGTCCAGCACCCCCTCCGAACGCTCGAACTCGACCTGTAACAGTCTGTAATGGTATTCGCTGATATGCCTGACGATACGGCCGCTCATCTGCACGGCCACGCCGTTGATCGTGCGTCCGGCGATCAGGATGCCCGCCACGAGCAGGATCAGCAGAACCGTTCCCGTTATCAGAAGCCGCCCTTTGGGGGTATGTCGCTGTCGTGCCATGCGGAACAAATGTAGTGATTTTTTCGCCCCTGCGAAGAAAAACCCCGCGGAAATCTTTCTGCGGGGCCTTGTCTGGTCAGTCGTTCTTGCGTATGTTCAGCCGCTCCCAGAGCCACTCCGGAATCAGCTTCCAGAAGAAGACCATGAGGGCGTAGCGGCGGTCGATGACCACACGGCGGCGGGGATGCCGCAGTACGTGCATGATGCGTGCCGCGACCTTTTCCGTGCGCATCAGCATCGGGTAGCGGCCGTCGCCGGAGAGCAGCGGCGTTGCGACGAATCCCGGGCGGATGTCCGTAAAGCGGATGCCGCAGTTTTCCATGCGGGAAAGCTGCGCCAGCGCGTCGATGTAGGTGTTCTGCATCCGCTTGGTCGCCGAATAGGCCGGGGCCGATCCGAGACCTTTCGTGCCGGCGATCGAGCTGATGACGGCGATCCGTCCGCCGCCGTGGCTGCGGAAGTGGCCGAAAGCGGCCGTGACCATCCTGACGAACCCTTCGCCGTTGGTGCGCAGGGTGTTCAGTTCGATGTCGGGGCGCAGCGCGGTGTTGCGGCTGCCGATGCCCGAGGCGTGGAAATAGATCTCCATGCCGCCCAGCCGTTCGACGAGCCGGGCAAGGCGTTCGGGAGCGTCGTCGCGGGTGATGTCGATGGTCTCGGTCTCGACCTGGCCGGGGGCTTCGGAGCGGAGGGCTTCGAGGGCCTCCTTGCGGCGTCCGGCGGCTCCGACCCGCCATCCTGCGCGGATGCAGAGCCGGGCGACTTCGAGTCCGATGCCCGATGTGGCGCCCACGATGACGATACGTTTCATGGCGGTTTGATTTTCAGGGTTTCACACACCGAATATACGAAAGGAATGCCGGAAAAGCAAATCTTCCCGGAAAAGAGAAAGAACCCCGGAGGGTTCTCTTTGTTTTATCGGTTTTTTCCGGGTTTCGGATTCTCCCCTTGGAGCGGGGTGAGCAACTCTGTGCGCTGTTCCGCGGTCAGCCGGGCCGGGGCGATGCGCAGCAGGTAGTGGGTGAGGCTGTTTTCCTCGCCCGAGGTGTAGGCCTGCACGAGTTCCCATCCGCGGCACACCATGTAGTTGAGCGCCTCTATCCCCGAATTGAAGAGCAGTCTGTTGCCTGCGGCGTCTGTCAGGTAGTTGTATTTCAGGACTTCGGTCTTCTGCCCGAAATCGAACAGCACGCCGTTGTTGCGGTGCGTGGGCAGGTGGTGGGCCGTGATCTCGCAGTAGACATGGGGCGGCAGCGCCGGCAGGGTGTCGGCCTCGATGCTCTGCGCCGAACCGAGTCCGGCGTACGCCAGCGCTGCGAGCAGGAAAAGGACCCTTTTCATCGGACCGTCATTTTTCGTTCAACTCGTACTGTACGCACTCGATTCCCACGCGGCGCAACAGGTTCAGCCCCTCTTCCGAACGGTAATCCTCCGAGTAAACCACCCGCCTGATCCCCGCCTGAATGATCAGTTTCGAACATTCGATGCAGGGTGCGGCGGTGATGTAGAGCGTCGATCCGTCGCAGTTGTTGGCCGATTTGGCGACCTTGGTGATGGCGTTGGCCTCGGCGTGGAGCACATAGGGTTTGGTGTGGCCCTCGTCGTCCTCGCAGACGTTTTCGAAACCCGACGGCGTGCCGTTGTAGCCGTCCGAAATGATCATCTTGTCCTTGACGATCAGCGCTCCGACCTTGCGGCGTACGCAGTATGAATTTTCGGCCCAGATACTCGCCATGCGCAGGTAGCGCATGTCCAGCTGGCGTTGCTTTTCCTCCAGGTAACCCATAATTTTGAATTCTGGTTCTAAATTATGAATCGGAACTGTCACGGTAAAGGCTTACAGGCCTTTACCGTGACAGTTCTTATACTTCTTGCCCGATCCGCAGGGACACGGATCGTTGCGTCCGGCCTTCTTTTCGGCGTGCAGGGGCATGGGTTTCTGCCGCTCCTCCTGTCCGGCCTGGGCCGCGGCCTGCATGCGCGAAGCCTGCAACTTGTTGACGTCGACCTTGGCGCGCTCCTGCTGCTGGCGCTGCACCGCTTCGGCGTTCTGGTCGCGCACGGGAATATAGGCCTTGTTCAGGATGGCCAGCACGTCGCGGTTGACCTTGATGATCATTTTCGAGAACAGTCCGAACGACTCGAACTTGTAGATCAGCAGCGGGTCTTTCTGCTCGTAGGTGGCGTTCTGCACGCTCTGGCGCAGGTCATCCATCTCGCGCAGGTGTTCGCGCCATGCGTCGTCGATGGTGGTGAACATCACCACTTTCGAGAATACCTTGTAAATCTCCGCGCCGTCCGAACTCTGGCATTTCCGCAGGTTGACCGGCACGTTGTAGCCCAGGTGTCCGTCCGTCAGCGGGAAGTAGATGTTCGAATCCAGCTGGTCCTTGCGGTCCTCGTAGATGCGCTCCATGACCGGACGCACCGTGTCGGCCACGGCCTTCGCGCGGCGTGCGTAGGCTTCCTTGAGGGCCTTGACGATCGCCTCGACCAGTTCGCCGGGTTTCGCATCCTTGTACGTCGCCTCGTCGATCTGCGGCTCCACGGCCACCTCGCGGATCAGCTCCATGCGGAAATCCTCGAATTCGATGCCGCGGTTCTCCTCCACGAAGTTGTCGGCGTAGTCGTACATGATGTTGTTCAGGTCGATCTCGATGCGCTCGCCGTAGAGTGCGTGGCGGCGGCGGGTGTAGATCACCTCGCGCTGCGAGTTCATCACGTCGTCGTATTCCAGCAGTCGCTTGCGGATGCCGAAGTTGTTCTCCTCGACCTTCTTCTGGGCGCGCTCGATGGCCTTGGTCATCATGCCGGCCTGAATCACCTCGCCCTCCTTCAGCCCCATGCGGTCCATCATCGAGGCGATGCGGCCCGAACCGAACAGACGCATCAGGTCGTCTTCGAGCGATACGAAGAACTGCGACGATCCGGGGTCGCCCTGACGTCCGGCGCGTCCGCGCAGCTGGCGGTCGACGCGGCGGCTCTCGTGACGCTCCGTGCCGATGATCGCCAGACCTCCCGCGGCCTTCACCTCGGGCGTCAGCTTGATGTCGGTACCGCGGCCGGCCATGTTGGTCGCGATGGTCACCTGTCCCGAGCGTCCTGCCTCGGCCACGACCTGCGCCTCCAGCGCGTGCTGCTTGGCGTTCAGTACGTTGTGCCTGATGCCGCGCAGTTTGAGCATGCGGCTCAACAGCTCCGAGATCTCGACCGACGTGGTGCCGACCAGCACCGGACGTCCCGCCTCGACGAGCTTGACGATCTCCTCGATCACGGCGTTGTATTTCTCGCGCTTGGTTTTGTAGATCAGGTCCTGACGGTCGTCGCGGACCACCTTGCGGTTGGTCGGGATCACCACGACGTCCAGTTTGTAGATGCTCCAGAACTCCGACGCCTCCGTCTCGGCCGTACCGGTCATGCCGCCCAGCTTGTGGTACATGCGGAAGTAGTTCTGCAACGTGATGGTGGCGAAGGTCTGCGTCGCGGCCTCGACCTTCACGTGCTCCTTGGCCTCGATGGCCTGGTGGAGTCCGTCCGAGTAGCGGCGTCCTTCGAGGATACGGCCCGTCTGCTCGTCGACGATCTTCACCTTGTTGTCCATCACCACATACTCGATGTCCTTTTCGAACATGGCGAAGGCTTTCAGCAGCTGGATGACCGTGTGCACGCGCTCCGACTTGATCGAGTAGTCGTTGATCACCTCGTCGCGTTTCTGCGCCTTCTCCTCGGGCGTCAGGCTGCTTTTCTCCAGTTCTGCGACTTCGGCGCCGATGTCGGGCATCACGAAGAATCCGTCCTCGTTGAAGTATTTCGACAGCGCCTCATGGCCCTTGTCCGTGAGTTCCACCGAGTTGAGTTTCTCGTCGATGACGAAGTAGAGGTCGTCGGTGATCTCGGGCATGCGGCGGTTGTTGTCCTGCATGTAGGTGTTCTCGGTCTTCTGCATCAGCGCCTTGACGCCCTGTTCCGAGAGGTATTTGATCAGCGGTTTGTACTTCGGCAGACCCTTGTGGGCGCGGTAGAGCTTCACGCCGCCCTCGTCGTTCTTGCCTTCCGAGATCAGCTGGCGCGCCTCGGCCAGCAGGGCCGTCACGAGGTTCTTTTGCAGGTTGTAGAGGCTTTCGATGGCCGGGCGGTACTGCTCGAACATCTGGTCGTCGCCCTTGGGCACGGGTCCCGAGATGATGAGCGGCGTCCGGGCGTCGTCGATCAGCACGGAGTCGACCTCGTCGACGATGGCGAAATGGTGCTTGCGCTGCACGAGGTCCTTGGGCGACGAAGCCATGTTGTCGCGCAGGTAGTCGAAGCCGTATTCGTTGTTGGTTCCGAACGTGATGTCGGCCATGTAAGCCTCGCGGCGGGCGTCGGAGTTGGGCTGCGTGTCGTCGATGCAGGCCACCGACAGACCGTGGAACTGGTACATCGGGCCCATCCACTCGGAGTCGCGCTTGGCGAGGTAGTTGTTCACCGTCACCATGTGCACGCCCTTCTTGGCCAGCGCGTTGAGGAATACGGGGAGCGTCGCCACGAGGGTCTTGCCCTCGCCCGTCGCCATCTCGGCGATCTTGCCCTGGTGGAGCACCACGCCGCCGAACAGCTGCACGTCGTAGTGGATCATGTCCCATTTCGTGTCGTTGCCGCCGGCGAGCCAGTGTGTCGCGTAAACGGCCTTGTCGCCCTCGATGGTGACGAAATCCTTCGTCGCCGCCAGGTTGCGGTCGAAGTCGTTTGCCGTCACCACGACCGTCTCGTTCTGTGCGAAACGGCGCGCCGTGTCCTTCATAATGGCGAATGCCTCGGGAAGGATCTTGTCGAGCACCTCCTCGATTTTCTCGTCGATGCGCTTGGTCGTTTCGTCGATCTCCTTCGAAATTTTCTCCTTCTCTTCGAGCTGCGTTTCGGGCTTTTCGAGTATGGCTTTCAGCTCGACGATGCGGGCCTCGTCCGCGGCGATGAAGTCGGCGATCTGCTTTTTCAGCGCTTCGCTGTGCGCGCGCAGCTCGTCGTTGGTGAGTTTCTCGATCGAGGGGTAGACGGCCTTGATCTTCTCCAGATAAGGCTCGATCTGCTTGCGGTCCTTGTCGGCTTTCGAGCCGAAGAGGGCTTTGATTATACTTGCAACTATATCCATAATGCGTTTATTGTTTTCTCGGTTCGGGTTCTAAATCTTACAAAGATACTCATTTTTTGCGATTTGTCAATCTTCGGCGAGGCTTTTTGCGATCCGCCGTCCGACGGGACATTCCGCGCAGCGGCGTGCGGCGCAGTATTCGGTGGCCAGTTGCAGCAGGGCCTGCGATTCGAAGGCGTTGCGCGGACGCACGCCGGCGGCCTGCCATGCGCGCATGTAGCGGTTGTCTTCGGCCGGCAGACGTTCGAGGAGCGTCAGGGCGCTGTCGCGCAAACGTTCGCTGCCGGTGTAGCTTCCGTAGGCGAATTGCAGGACGGCGACGAGGTTGATTCCGATGATGTTGGCCTTGAACGCCCCGATGCGCTTGGGACTTTCGTCGCTCTCGGCGCCGGGGACGTGGTGCGTGCGCCAGTAGGAGGGCGCTTCGATGCAGAAAAGCCGCCGGACGTCCTCCTCCGTGCGGCAGGCCATGGCGCGTTCCATGATGAACTCGTCCTGCGCGAAGAACTCCGCGGCCTGCGCCAGCCGCAGCACGGGGTGGTTGGCCGGACGAATCTCCGTGAGCGCCCACTCCGAAGCGTCCGTCGCCTCGATCCCGTATTTGGCCGCGAGGTACTCGAAACTGCGCCGCAGATCGAGCGTGTAGGCGTCGCCGCGGTAGAGTTCCAGAAGCCCCGAGGCGCCGAGAAGCATCGCTTCGACGGCATGCGGGGCGAGCCGTTCGCGCAGCACGATTTTGTAGGGGACCTTCCGGGCCAGCCGCAGGAAGGCTTCCTGATTCTGACGGTCGCCCAGCGTGCGGAAATAGAGCAGGTAGAAAGTCTGGTTCCAGTTCCCGTCGGCTTCGCCGTGCAGGGTTTCGACCGTGCGCATTTTCCGTTGCAGGCGGTCGAAGATCAGCGCCGTGCAGATTTCGGTGCGTTGCAGTCCGTCGAGCGCGGCCAGATAACCGCCGCAGGCGTAAGTCCCGGCCCCGGCCCGCAGCCGTTCGATCGTCCGTGCCTCCGCCTCCGTCATATCAGAACAGGTTGAGTTCCAGCAGGGCCTCTTCGGACATCATGCTCTTGTCCCACACGGGGTCGAACGTGAGGATGACGTTCACCGATTTCACGCCTTTGACCTTGCCGACCTGTATGTTCACGTCCTCGACCAGCATGTCGGCCATCGGGCAGTTGGGGGCCGTGAGCGTCATGCGGATCGTCGCCACGCCGTCGGGCGTGTAGTCGATTTCGTAGATCAGCCCCAGGTCGTAGATGTTGACCGGGATTTCCGGGTCGTATATGTTCTTGAGGGTCGCGACGATGTCCTTTTCCACCTCAAGTATTTCGTCAGGTGACATACCCTAATTGTGAATTATGAATTGTGAATTATGAATTGCTTTTGGCCTGAAAAGCCAAAGCGTACAACCGCATCTGCTTGACCATCGCCGCCAGCCCGTTGGCCCGCGTGGGCGAGAGGTTGGCCGCAAGTCCGATGGCGTCGATGAAATAGAGTTCCGTATCGAGAATCTCCTGCGGCGTGCGCCCGTTCAGCACGCGGATCAATAACGCGATGATGCCCTTGGTTATTATGGCGTCGCTGTCGGCCGCGTAGTACACCCGGCCGTCCTCCAGTTTCGCATCCACCCACACCCGCGACTGGCAGCCCTCGATCAGGTACCGTTCGGTGCGGTGTTCTGGGGCGATGGCCGGGAGCGTCTCGCTCAGGCCGATCAGGTAGTCGTATTTGTCGAGCCAGTCGTCGAATACGGAAAACTCTTCGATGATCTCGTCTTGTATGCTATCCATGGTATAACGTTTTTTTTATGGTCGTTTCTCTTCCGTGCGTCGTTTGCCGGTCTGATTCCATTCCGCCCCCCCCCTCCCTTGGGAGGGACTTGTCGCATGCGACCGGGTTTCGGCCGGAATTACGCCTCGTTCACTCTGCAATTTCCTCTAAAACTCCGCCCTCCGATGCCGCCGGTTCGCGAATGCCCGCCAGACGCGCCAGCGTCGGAGCCACGGCCGTCATGTCCACGCGGCGGTTGACCCGCTGCATGCCTGCGCCCTTGCCGTAGAAGACCAGCGGCACTTCGGTGTCGTAGCCGTACATCGACCCCGACATCGACCAGCAGCGTTCCTGCTCCTCGATCCAGCCGGGCATCAGGTTCAGAATCACGTCGCCCGAACGGCGGGGATAGAAACTGTTCTGCATCCGGCGTGCATAGCCGCTGCCGAAATAGCTCGTGCGCATGGCCGTGGCGGCCAGCGCGTGGGAGATGCCGCTGAACTGCATGGCGAAGATGGCCACCTCGTTCTGCACCTCGGCGAGGTTCAATCCCCGCTCGTAGATCAGATTGTGGTTGAGCCACAGACACTTGTCGCTGTAATCCACCACCCAGTCGCCTACGCCGTAGCGGACGTTCAGGAATCCGTTGACGATCACTTCGAACTGCCGCGGGTTGAAGCGGTCGGCCTCCTCGGCCCCGGCGTCGAACGCAGGGCTGGTTCCGTGGTCGGAGGTGAGCACCACCGTCACGCTGCCGTCCTTGACCTGTGCGAATACGAAGGTCAGGAAGTCGGCCAGGTCGCGGTCCAGGCGGTAGTACATGTCCTCGACCTCGATTGATTCGGGTCCGTAGGCCTCGCTGATGCGGCGCGGCGAGTCGAGGCAGACGTTCAGCAGGTCGGGGATCTTGTCCTCCCCGAGGCGGTATTGCGCGATGGCCTGCTTGGCCAGCCCCAGTACGGCCGTGTTGCCCGCCGGGGTGTAGAGCATGCGCTCGAAATCGCTCCGCAGTTTCAGACGCCCCGAGCCGCTTTGGTCTTTGTCTTTCTTGCTCTTTCCGGCCAGCGCGATGTCGTAGTTGCGGGTGTTGAGGTAGCGGCCGCGTTCGAGGAGCGTGCGCCACTCGCCCGAGATGTACGAAAGGTTGTAGCGTTCACGGTTGCTGCGGGCGATCCATTCGGGCACTTCGGCGGCGTAGTAGGGCGAGGTCACCCAGTCGCAGCGCGCCGAGTCGAGCCAGAACACCTCTCCGCCGTGCCCGGCCGTCACCACGGCCGAAACGGCCTCCGGGGCGATCGTGACGGCGCGGCTGCCCGGGGCGTGCCGCAACAGCGTCTCCGCGAGCGTCGGGGCGATCAGGTGGTAGGCGCCGGGACCTTTGCGGCCTGCGGTCAGTTCGACGGTCCGGTTGGTGGTGTAATCCACCCAGCGCGAGCCGATCACGCCGTGGGTCGAGGGCATGGCCCCCGTGGTGAGCGTGGCCAGCGAGACGGGCGTAGTGGTCTGCAAATAGTCGTAGCGGCTGTCGGCATAGACCGTGCCGCCCTCCGTGAGGCGGCGGAAACCGCCTTCGCCGAAGTTTTCGGCGTAGCGGTCGAGGTCTTCGCCGCGCATCGAGCCGACGACGATCTGGACGATCAGCCGGGGCTGTGCCGCGGCGCTCTGAAGCGTCCCGAGAGCGGCTATGGCGTATAGAAAGAATTTTTTTGTCATCTGTGTCGTGAGTTGGCCGCAAATTTACGAATTTATTTCGAGACATCGGCGGAAATAGGCCGTTTCCGACTGAAAATCCATCTCCGGAAGTGCGGCGATCCGTTCCAGCTGACGGCGGCAGAAGGCGCGGTGCGCCTCGCCCTGCGGGTTGCGGGGGCGGTGGGCGGCCGCTGCGACGATGGCTTCGGCCTCCGGAAGCAGGCGCAGGGCTTCGTCCGTCAGGACCGCCGGGGCGAATTTCTCCCAGACGTAGGCCACGGCCTGCGGCGCGGGGTGCACCAGGTCGTCGGCGTAGAAGCGGTAGTCGCGCAGGTCGTCGGTAAGTATTTCGAACGCAGGGAAATACGCCGAGCACTTGAACCTTTCCGTCAGCTGCTCGGCGGCCAGCCGCAGCGTCGCCTTGCTCACGGCGTTGCCCGCCAGGGTGTCGCCTGTATGCCGTACCGGACTGACCGTCAGGATGATCTGCTTTCCGGCGAGCGGCCCTTCGATCAGCTCCGCGAACGTCTCGACGATCTCCTCCACCGAAAGCCGTCTTCTGGAAAATTCCGCGGCGGGCCGGCGGTGGCAGTTGGCGACCGCTTCGCCCTGACGCTCGTAGACCCATGCCGTGCCGAGGGTGAGGACGATGCGGTCGGCCGTGCGGAGTGCGTCGGCCCCGGCCTGCCGCGCGGCGTTCATCTTTTGCAGAGCTTCGTCGGCCGTCGGGGCCGAGAAGTCGCCGTGGAACCCGAAATGGTGCCACACCTCGCCGTCGAACCCCAGCTCCCCGCGCGTCACGGGCGCCGGGTCGGCATAACTGCGGATCGCCGCAGCGATGGAGAGCGGATTGAACAGGATGCCCGAGGGGTTTTCCGCCACCCGGAATTTGGCGCCGGCGAGTTTTCGGGCGATGTGCGCGGCGAAGCACGACCCGAGCGCGAGCACCCGGTTTTCGTAGCCGATTTTCACCCCGAGGGATGTAATTTCGATTTCGGTGCGGAATTTCATGGCGTACAAATGTACAAAATTTCTTACCTTTGTTCTATGATTCTGAAAGCAAACTGCAAAATAAATCTGGGTCTCGACATCCTGCGCCGTCGTGCGGACGGGTTTCACGATCTGGAAACCGTCATGTTCCCCGTTGCGAGCCTTTATGACGAGGTGGAGGTGGTGCGCACCGCTGCGCCCGGCGCGGAGTTCCGCGCCGAAGGGCTGGCCGTGGACTGCGCTCCCGAAGAAAACATCTGTCTCAAAGCCTTCCGGCTGATGCAGCGGCATTACGGCGTGGACGGGGTGGCTATCCGCCTCGGCAAGCGCGTGCCCTTCGGCGCGGGGCTGGGCGGGGGATCGTCAGACGGCACGGCGGTGTTGCTGGCTGTCAACGAGCTGTTTGCATTGGGGCTGTCCGAAGCGGAGCTGATCGCCCGGGCCGCAGAGCTGGGCAGCGACACGGCGTTTTTCGTGCGCAACACGCCGCAGTTATGTAAAGGAAGAGGTGAGGTGATGGAGCCTTTCGTGTTGAATCTGAAAGGAATGACGCTCGTTATCGTCAAGCCCGGCGAGGGGGTTTCGACCCGCGAGGCCTATGCCGGGGTGCGGCCGCGGATTCCGGAGGTGCCGCTCGCGGAGCGTCTCGGGCGGCCTGTGGCCGAGTGGCAGGGGCTGGTGACCAACGATTTCGAAGAGCACATCTTCGCCGCGCATCCGGCCATCCGTGCCGCCAAAGAGCGCCTGCTGGCCGAAGGGGCCGTTTACGCCTCGATGTCGGGCAGCGGCTCGGCGGTTTTCGGACTGTTCGCGGGGCATGAAAAAAGCGAAAGGCTGTGCAGCCTTTCGCCTTTCGTATTCGGTCTGTAAACCGCTGCGCCGGGGCTTTCGGCGGCGGTTTCCTGCTATTTTGCCGGAAGCGAATCCGTGGGCTGCCGCGCCGCTTTGGTTCCGTCAGTTTCGCGCCCCGTCTGTTACGGTTCCGTTCGTTTCGGTCCCATCCGCTTTGGTCCCGTCGGTTTCGCGCCCCTCGTTGAGGGTGTCGGCGATGCCGTCGGCAACGTGCTGCAAGGGGCCTGCTTCCGCCGTTTCCGGCTCTTCGGAGCGGGAGGCTCTATTTGCAGCCCGCCACGGGCATCTTGGCGATGCGCGCGATATGGCGTCCGCCTTCGAACTCGGCGGCGAAATAGGCGTCGAGCATCTTGACGGCTTCGTCGTTGGTGATGAAACGCGCCGGGAAGACGATGATGTTCGCGTCGTTGTGGCGGCGGATCAGCGACGCGATCTCGGTGTCCCAGCAGAGACCCGCGCGGATGCCCTGATGTTTGTTGAGCGTCATGGTCATCCCTTCGCCCGAACCGCAGAGCGCGACGCCGCGTTCCAGTTCGCCGTTTTCGATCGCTTCGGCCAGCGGGTGGGCGAAGTCGGCGTAGTCGACGCTCTCGGGCGAGTGTGCGCCGAAATCGAGCACCTCATAGCCCATGGCGTTGAGGTAACCCACCAGGAATTCTTTCATTTCATAGCCGGCGTGGTCGCTGGCGATACCTATTTTCTTCATCGTATTTCGGTTTATTCGTGTTCGACATTACAAAGATAGAAAAAAACGGGCGGTTGTCAAACCGGATTGCATGCTGCCCGGCACGGCAAGACATTCCGACACCGAAAAGGGGCGTTGCGGTCCCGGCACCAAAGATAAACAAAAATCGTGTCGCACGGCATTTCCCGGTCCCGAATTTGTGTTATTTTTGCACCGTGAAGATTTTTCTCGCCATACTGGGCTGCGCGGCGTTCGTGCTGGGCGTCGTCGGCATCTTCGTGCCGCTGCTGCCCACGACGCCGTTCCTGCTGCTGGCCGCGGCCCTCTGGGTCCGCTCCTCACCGCGGCTCTACGAGTGGCTTCTGGCGCACCGCTGTTTCGGCGGGTATATCCGCAACTTCCACGAAAACCGCGCCATACCGCTGCGCGCCAAGGTCGTTTCCATAGCCCTGATGTGGGGCACGATGCTCTACTGCATCTTCGGACTGCTCGACGGGAGGTGGTGGGCGCAGGTCGGCCTGCTGGCCGTGGCCGTCGGCGTCACATGGCACATCCTCTCGTTCGCAACGCTGCGCAAGTGATTTCCCGGCTTAAAAAGCCTGTTTTAGAGGGCGGAGGCGGGACAGTTCGTTTCCGGTCCGGGTCTGCGCAGTCCCCGGTTCATTTATCCGGTATTCCTTCGGAAACCTTTTCCTCGCTCGAAATCAGCTTCGTCAGGCGGTATTTCACCTCGTAGCCGCCCTTCGCGTCGTCGTATTCGGCGACGGGACGGACGAGGAGCCGGGTCTCGAAGCCCGGTTCGAAATCGAAGCCTTCGATCTCCCACGGGAACGGCTCCCACTGCGGGTCGGTGTAGCGCATGTCCTTGATCCAATAACCGCTCGTTGCCGGACTGTCGGCGCGCCGGGAGGCGATGGTGACGTCGAACTCCGGACTGAATTGCAGCGGGTCGACATCCGACTGCATCGGCGTGCGCGAGATCGGCTTTTCCATCGTGTAGCGGTATCCGGGGCCGTCGGCCGGGGGATTGGGGATGGGGTCGATGCGGACGAGCATCTCGGTCTGATACCCTTTTTCGAACGTGAAGCCCTCGATGTGTGCCGTGGATATTTTCCACCCGGCATTCGGGCTTGTTTTGACGATGTAGGCGGGGACGTGGCCGAAGCCCATGAAAATGCCGGCGACGCCCTTTTCGGAAGCCACGGTCCAGGTTTCGACGCGCGATTCGTCGTCGTCGCAACTGCCGAACCCGAGCGGCAGCAGGAGCAGCAGGAAGCGAAGTTTTTTCATAGGAGCAGATGTTTCCCGTAAAACGGAGCCAACACCCTGATACTGCACGGTCTGCACAAAAAAAACGGACCGGAGTCCGTTTTTTCGTATAGTCGGGCCGCGTGCGCTCGATAAGAACGCGGACGGGTTATTTCGCCGCGCGTTTGCGGTCGTTCTCGTCGAGCAGGATTTTGCGCAGGCGCATCGAGTGCGGCGTGACCTCGACATACTCGTCGCCCTGGATGTATTCGAGCGCCTCTTCGAGCGTGAAGACCTTCGGAGGCGCGATCGACGTCTTGTCGTCCGATCCCGAAGCGCGCATGTTCGTGAGCTGCTTGGCCTTGGTGACGTTGACCGTGATGTCGTTCTGGCGCGTGTGCTCGCCGATGACCTGTCCGGCGTAGACCTGCTCCATCGGGCTGATGAAGAAGCGGCCGCGGTCCTGCAACTTGTCGATCGAATAGGCGTAGGCCGTGCCGGTCTCGCCCGAGATGATCGAACCGTTGGTGCGCATCTCGATCTCGCCGACCCACGGTTCGAACCCTTTCAGGCGGTGTGTCATAATGGCTTCGCCGGCCGTGGCGGTCAGCATGTTCGACCGCAGGCCGATGATGCCGCGCGAGGGAATGTCGAATTCCAGGCGCGTGCGTTCGCCGTCGGAGGCCATGTTCGTCAGCGTGCCCTTGCGGCGCGTCGTGAGGTCGATCACCGTGCCCGAGTACTCCTCCGGGCAGTCGACGGTCATCTCCTCGATCGGCTCGCACTTCTTGCCGTCGATCTCCTTGACGATGACGTGGGGCTGGCCCACCTGCAACTCGTAGCCCTCGCGGCGCATGGTCTCGATCAGCACCGAGAGGTGCAGCACGCCGCGCCCGAAGACGTTGAACGAGTCGGCCGAAGGGCCGGGCGTCACGCGCAGGGCGAGGTTCTTCTCCAGCTCGCGGTCGAGCCGCTCCTTGATGTGGCGCGAGGTGACGTATTTGCCGTCCTTGCCGAAGAAGGGCGAGTTGTTGATCGTGAAGAGCATCGACATCGTGGGTTCGTCGATGGCGATGGGGGGCAGCGGTTCGGGATTCTCGTAGTCGCAGATCGTGTCGCCGATTTCGAAGCCGTCGATGCCCATGATGGCGCAGATCTCGCCGCAGGGAACCTCCTCGACCTTCTTCTTGCCGAGGCCCTCGAAAACCATCAGCTCCTTGATCCGGGTTTTCTGCATCGTCACGCCGTCGCGCTTGGCGAGGGTCACCATCTGGCCCGCCTTGAGCGAGCCGCGCGTGACCTTGCCCACGGCGATACGGCCCGTGTAGGCCGAATATTCGAGCGACGTGATGAGCATCTGGGGCGTGCCCCCGACGATTTTCGGCTCGGGGATCTCGTCGATGATGGCGTCGAGCAGCGGAACGATCGAGTCGGTCGGCTCGTTCCATTTGTGCGACATCCAGCCCTGCTTGGCCGAGCCGTAGATGGTCTTGTAGTCGAGCTGCTCCTCGGTGGCGTCGAGCGAGAACATCAGGTCGAAAACCTGCTCGTTGACCACCTCGGGACGGCAGTTGGGCTTGTCGACCTTGTTGATGACCACGATGGGCTTCTTGCCCAGCGCGAGGGCCTTCTGAAGCACGAAACGCGTCTGCGGCATCGTGCCCTCGAAGGCGTCGACCAGCAGCAGCACGCCGTCGCACATGTTCAGCACGCGCTCGACCTCGCCGCCGAAGTCGGCGTGGCCCGGGGTGTCGATGATGTTGATTTTGTAGTCCTTGTAGATGACCGAAACGTTTTTCGAGAGGATCGTGATGCCGCGTTCGCGTTCCAGGTCGTTGTTGTCCAGTATGAGTTCGCCGGCCGGCTTGGCGTTGTCGCGGAGGATGTGCCCCGCCAGAATCATTTTGTCGACGAGCGTCGTCTTGCCGTGGTCGACGTGGGCAATAATCGCAATATTGCGCAGTTTTTGCATAAAAGTATATTTTGTGCTGCAAAGGTAACAAATTCTCGGGAAATTATACTAAATTTGCTTGTTTCTCAAAATTCTTAAAAAAGTTAAATAATGAAACCTGCCTTCAACGTTCGCCAGCAGAGCGAAATTTTCATAGGCCCGCTGGCCGACATTCTCTCCGGGGTGCTCCCCGAAGGGCGCGTGGTGGTGGTCTCCGACTCCACGATTGACCGGCTGTACCATTCGGTGCTGGCGCAGTACGACACCGTGCTGATCGGCCTGGGCGAGAGCGTCAAGACGATGCAGACCGTCGAGATGATCTACCGCCGTTTCATCGAGCTGGGCGTGGACCGTTCGACCTTCGTGCTGGCGGTCGGGGGCGGCATCGTCACCGACGTGGCGGGATTCGCCGCATCGACCTACATGCGCGGCGTGAAATTCGGATTCGTCTCGACGACGCTGCTGGGGCAGGTCGACGCTTCGGTGGGCGGCAAGAACGGCGTGAACGTCGACGGCTACAAGAACATGGCCGGGACCTTCACGCAGCCGCAGTTCGTCATCTGCGATCCCGCGCTGCTGCGCACGCTGCCCGAGCGGGAGTTCCGGGCCGGGCTGGCCGAGGTGGTCAAGGCGGCGATCATCGCCGACGCCGATCTGTTCGGGCGTATCGAGCGGACGACCTTCGAGGCGCTGCGCACGGATACCGATCTGTTGTCGGACGCCGTTTCGGCGGCGATCCGCGTCAAGGCCGACATCGTCGAGCGCGACGAACGCGAGTCGGGCGACCGCCGCAAGCTGAACCTCGGGCACACGCTGGCGCATGCCATCGAGAAGGCCTCCAACCGCATGAACCACGGCGAGGCCGTGGCGGTAGGAACGGCGCTGATCGCCGGGGCGGCGGTGAAGCTGGGTGCGCTGACGCAGGCCGACTGCGACCGGATCGTGAATGTGCTGACGGCGCTGGGCTTCGACCTGACGCCGCCCGTGGAGGTGAAACGCCTGCTGAAAGAGGTCGGCAAGGACAAGAAAAACGAAGACGGCATGCTGCGGATCGTCCTGCCGGTCGGGATCGGCGACTGCGAGGTGCGGCCGATGACGATGGATGCCTTCGCGGCGTTGTTTTAGAGCTGGTTCCGGCGCTTTCGGTACAGAGAGGGTCGGGTGCGCGGTAGATACAAAAAAATCCGGTCGAATCATTCGACCGGATTTTGCTTATTCCTGATAGCGTTTCCGCAGACTTTCGGCATAGGCGTCCCAGTCTGCGATCGGTTGTTTGGCGACGCCCGATTCGACGGCGGCCTTCGCAACGGCGGGGGCGACGGTGCACAGCAGGCGCGGATCGAGCGGCTTGGGGATCAGGTAGGTGCGCCCGAATTCGAGCTTCTCGACCCCGTAGGCGCGCAGGACCATGGTCGGGACCGGCTGGCGGGTCAGTTCGGCCAGCGCATGCGCCGCGGCGAGTTTCATCTCCTCGTTGATCTTCGTGGCCCGCACGTCGAGCGCACCCCGGAAGATGTAGGGGAACCCCAACACGTTGTTGACCTGGTTCGGGTAGTCCGAACGGCCCGTGGCGAAGATGATGTCGGGGCGCGAGAGCATCGCGGTATCGTAGGCGATTTCGGGATCGGGGTTGGCGAGGGCCATGACGATCGGGCTGCCGGACATCGTGCGCAGCATCTCGGGCGTCAGCGTGTCGGCCTTCGAGACGCCCAGGAACACGTCGGCGTCGTGCAGCGCCTCGGCCAGCGTCGTGATGCGCCGCGTGGTGGCGAATTCGCGCTTCATCGGGTTGATGTCCTCGCGGTAGACCGTGACCGCTCCATGGCTGTCGCAAAGCACCATGTTCTCGCGGCGGATGCCGAGCTCCACGAACAGGCGCGCGCAGGCGATGGCGGCGGCTCCGGCGCCGTTGACCACGACGCGCATTTTGTCCAGCTCCTTGCCGGCGATCTTCGCGCCGTTCAGAAGCGCCGCCGAGGAGATGATCGCCGTGCCGTGCTGGTCGTCGTGCATCAGGGGAATGTCCAGCTCCTCGCGCAGGCGGGTCTCGATCTCGAAACACTCCGGGGCCTTGATGTCTTCGAGGTTGATGCCTCCGAAGGTGGGAGCGATGGCTTTCACCGTGCGGATGAACTCCTCGGGATCGGTCGTGTCGACTTCGATGTCGAAGGCGTCGATGCCTGCATAGGTCTTGAAGAGCATGCTTTTGCCCTCCATGACGGGCTTGGCCGCCAGGGGACCGATGTTGCCCAGTCCGAGGACGGCCGTGCCGTTCGAGATCACGGCCACGAGGTTGCCCTTGCCCGTGTATTTGTAAACGTCGTCCGGCTCTTCGGCGATGGCCAGCGACGGAGCCGCCACGCCGGGCGAGTAGGCCAGCGACAGATCGTACTGCGTATGATAGGGTTTGGTCGGGACGATCCCGATCTTACCGGGGCGGCCTTCGCTGTGGTAGCGCAGCGCCGCGTCGTCGAGTTGCGTTTTTGTGTTCATCTCTCTCATTTTCCGTTAGTAACCTGTTAACCTCTAACGGCAAATATAACACAAAAATTGCTCCGATCTTAACTTTTTTTAGAATTTTCTGAAATTATTTTAGAAATAAAACCGCAGGCCGCCGTTGACGCCCGACCGGGTGCGGGTGGGGCTTTGGATGCCCGGGAGTCGGCAGGAGCCGGCGTAGAAGGTGTAACTGACGCCGACGCGGTAGGAGATGCGGTATTCGCAGCCGATGTCGCAATGCACGCCGAAATTGCTGATGGAGCGTTTGTCATAGTGACGGCCGAGGTGTTCCGGGCGTGTCGGCAACTCCCCGCGGTCAGAAGAGCGAAGCCTCTCCGTCGCGCGGGTGGGTGAATCCGAGGTGCTGGTAGGCCAGCGGCGTCGCCTCGCGGCCGCGGGGCGTGCGTTTGAGGAAGCCCTCCTTGATCAGGAACGGCTCGTAGACCTCCTCGATCGTCCCGGCCTCTTCGCCTACGGCCGTGGCCACGGTGTTCAGACCCACGGGACCGCCGTTGAATTTCTCGATGATCGTTCCGAGAATCTTGTTGTCCATCTGGTCCAGTCCGCGCGAGTCGATGTTCAGCGCCGCGAGGGCGATGCGCGTGATTTCGAGGTCGATGTGCCCTTCGCCCTTGACCATCGCGAAGTCGCGCACGCGGCGCAGCAGGGCGTTGGCGATACGCGGCGTGCCGCGCGAACGCAGGGCCACTTCGTGGGCCGCGTCGTCGTCGATCGAGACGTCGAGGATGCGCGCCGAGCGCCGCACGATGCCCGCGAGCACCGGGGCGTCGTAGTATTCGAGGTGGCACTGGATGCCGAAACGCGCCCTGAGGGGCGAAGTCAGCAGGCCGCTGCGCGTCGTGGCGCCGATGAGCGTGAAGGGCGCCAGCTCGATCTGGATCGAGCGGGCCGAGGGGCCTTTGTCCAGCACGATGTCGATTTTATAGTCCTCCATCGCCGAGTAGAGATACTCCTCGACGATCGGGCTGAGACGGTGGATCTCGTCGATGAAAAGCACGTCGCCCGGATTGAGGTTGGTCAGCAGGCCCGCCAGGTCGCCCGGCTTGTCGAGCACGGGACCCGACGTGACGCGCAATTGCGCCCCCATTTCGTTGGCGATGATGTTCGCAAGGGTCGTCTTGCCCAGTCCCGGGGGGCCGTGCAGCAGGACGTGGTCGAGCGAGTCGCCGCGCATGAGCGCCGCCTTGATGAAGATATGGAGGTTTTCGACGATCTTGTCCTGCCCGGAGAAGGTTTCCAGCTCCTGCGGGCGGATTTTGTTCTCGAATTCGAGATCGCTCTCCGTGTTGCGTACGATTGACATGATGCAAAGATAGCGATTTTCGGCAAATCTGCGCCCTCGGGGCGAAAAAACAATGCGCCGGGAGGCGCGCCGGAGGCCGGTTCGGGGCGCACGGGCGGTGTGGGAGCGCACGGCTGGTGTGGGAGCGCGATCCGGGGCATGGCCCGGGAAGGGCCGGCCCGCTTCGCCCGGGGGAGGCCTGCCCGCAACGCAGTTGCGGGCGGACCCCTGAGAGCTGCCGCCTGAAAACGGAGCCGAGATTCCGGAGAACGAATCTCTTCCGACCACACGCGCCTCTGCGGGGCGCTGCGGCAGGGCGCAAAAAAATCCGGCCCGCAGAGTGGCGGACCGGAGCAGCTGCCGTGAGGGAGTGGCTACTTCTCCTGCGGCAGGTCGAGTTTGATCTCCTGGGGACCGTTTTCGTTGGTCTCGATATGCAGGACGACGCCCTTCTTGCCTTCGAGCCGTTCGGCGAGCGGCGTGAGGTCGAACGAAACGTAGTAGCCGTCGGTATAGCCCTGCGTGTCGCCGCCGGGGTTGTGGCGCAACTCCAGTTGCAGGTAATCCGTTTCGGCCGCTTCGGACTGTTCGGCGCCTCCGTCACCCTCTTCGCCTTCGTCTTTCACCTCGTTGACGATCACCGTGAACGTGTGTTTCGAATTGTCCGATACGGGGTAGAGCGCATAGAAGGTCAGCCACTCTTTCGTGAGGTTGAACGTATTGCCCTGGAAGCCCGTTTTGGCGCTGCCCAGCTCTTCGAGCCGAGCCGCGTCGGTCACGACCTCCGAAGTGCCGGTGTAGATGTTTTCCACGAAATAGAGGTCGATGTTGTAATCGTAATCGGCAATGCCGTTCTGCAATGTGAACCAGATGATGACCCGCTGCGTTTTGTCGGGATCGGGCTTGTAGCCCGGGACGCGGGACTTGTTGCCGGGGTAGAGCGTCTCCCCGTTGTCGCGCTGGAAATAGTAGTCTCCGCCGTCGAGCGTGCGGACGGTGGTGATGAGCGTACGGAGCGGTTCGCCGCCGTCGTCGTCGTTGCAGGAGGTAAAAGCGGTGACAGCTATAGCTGCGATGAGGAATAAACCGAATTTTTTCATAATATCCATATTTTATGTTACCTTTCGCTCTTAAAACGTCCGGCAGGGCCGAATACTGCATGCGAAATAAATTTTTTTCACCCATGCAGTCTTTTGCCTTCCGCGGCATTTATAGAGTGTATTGAGTAATGCAAATGGAGGAACAGATACTGGCCGAAGGGTGCAGGAAGGGGGACGATATGGCCCGCAAGGAGCTGTACGACCGCTATGCAGGCCGTCTGTTGTCGATTTGCATGCGTTACGCCGGAGACCGCGCGACGGCCGAAGACCTGCTCCACGACGCTTTCCTGAAGATCTACGGGGCGTTCGACCGTTTCACCTACCGGGGAACCGGCTCGCTGCGCGCCTGGATCGAGCGGATCACGGTCAACGTGGCGCTGGAGTGGATACGCAGCCGCAGCAAGCTGGGAAGCGTGACGCTCGACGAGGGGAAGGCCGCGGCGGAGGTGGCGGAACCGGACGTGGCGGAGATGGCCCGCGTTCCGCGCGAGGTGCTGATGCGGTTCATCGGCGAGCTGCCCGAGGGTTACCGGGCGGTGTTCAACCTCTACTGCATCGAGGAGTATTCCCACCGCGACATCGCCCGGATGCTGGGAATCAACGAGAAAAGCTCCTCTTCGCAGTTGTTTCGCGCCCGGGCCATGCTGGCCCGCAGGATCAGGGCTTATTTGGAGACGCATTGAAATCGAGAGGATGCAGCTCCGGAATATCAGAAAAAGGTGGATCATCCGGCGCTGCCGGACTCACATAGAACTATGAAACAAGACAAGGATTGGATCAAAGCCATGCGGAACGCGCTTCGCGACGCCGAACTCCCGCCTCCGGCGGGGGGATGGGAGCGTTTGCAGCGCGAGTTGGGCGGTGCGGCTCCGGGGCCGGAGGTTTCCGGGACAAAACCCCGCGGGTCCGTATGGCGGATCTACCGGCCGCGGATTGCCGCCGCAGCCGCTGCCGTGCTGATCTTGGCCGTTGCGGGTGAATTCCTGCTCCGGCCGGACAAGGCGTTGGAAAATGATGGGACTGTTATCGCATCGGTGGCGGAAGACGGAGCAACCGCGGTTGCCATACCGCAGCCCGCGGAGCCGGAAACCGTACGGGACGCCCTTGCAAAGGCGGTGGGGCTGCCCCGGGAGCAGGTTGCCGGGGAGGTATCCTCCGCGGGGCGGCGGTCGCTCCTCGCTGCGGCAGCAGGGCAGCCTGCGCAGACGGCGGCTCTGAAAAATCTCCGGACGGACGGTGAGCCTGCGGTCCGGGCCGGAGAGGTTGTGGCGGCGGAAGTTTCCGGAGAGGCGGCGAAGGCGTCGTCCAGTGAAGTCGCAAAGGCGTCATCCGGTGAAGTCGCGAAGGCGTCGTCCGGAGATACTGCGAAGGCGGAGGCTTCCGGCGAAAGGGCTTCGAAGCAGGCTTCCGGGCGGCCCGCAACGCGGTCGGCGGCCGGCGCGGCCGGTCGTGCGGGGTTCTCCGACGAGCCGTTCGTAGCCTACACCAAACCGCATAAAAAGGCGTCGTTCTCCCTGTTTGCCGGCGGCGGCGTGGCGGGCGGAAACAGCGAAGGTCTGGCTCCCCGGATGCTCAACACCTCGATAACGAACGATGCTTCGTCGGTGATCGGCAACGGCAACAGCCTGGCGCCCCTGCGCAGCAGCGGATACGGCGAGAGTTCGTTCCGCCACCACCAGCCGTTGAGCTTCGGCATCGCCGTGCGCAAGGAGTTCGCCCACGGACTGTCGCTGGAAAGCGGCGTGAACTACACCCTGCTGCGTTCGGACGTGAGGATGCAGTACACCTCGGACGACGTGGCGCAAAAACTCCATTTCATAGGGGTTCCCCTCCGCTTCAACTGGCAGTTCCTCGAGCGCGGCCGCTTCTCGTTATATATGGGTGCGGGCGGCATGGTCGAGAAATGCGTTTCGGCCCGGCTCGGCTCCGAGACCGTCGACGAACCGGGCGTGCAGTGGTCGGCGCTTGCAGCCGTGGGAGCGCAATACCGTGTAGGCGGTATGGTGGGGCTTTATTTCGAGCCTGAAGGATCGTATTACTTCACCGAAACCGGATTGCGTACGTCGCGTACGGATTCACCTCTGACGCTGACCTTGAGACTGGGCGTGCGCCTCTCTTTTTGAAGTCTGATTTTATAAATCGCACATTTATTGTATAAGAGGAGTTCGCACCGGGAGTGCGGATTCCTTTTATCGTATTACGGGTAGGTGTGTCTAAAAGTGGCATTCGGGCGATCAAATATGCTATTTTTTGTTGTATGATCGAAATTTGTTACTATTTTTGTTGAATAAATTAAGTGACGCCCGACTTTGCATTCGCCCAGATACGATAAAAAAAAGCACAAGTGCGCTTGTTGCGCACCTGTGCCTGGTAGTCCCGACGGGAATCGAACCCATATCGTAAGAACCGGAATCTTATATTCTATCCATTGAACTACGGGACCGGGTGTGCAAAGATGCAAAAATTTTTTTAATATTCGAAAAAAAATGCGAGAAAAGCAGAATAATTGGCAAAGAATCGAGGCCGTAATCAAGTGGGCGAATATGTCGACCAACTATTTTGCGCGATATATCGGCTTGGCGCGCGGCGAAAACCTCTATCAGATAAAGCGGGGCAACAACGGCATTTCGCTGGACGTCGCCGACCGTATCGTCAGCAAATTCCCCCAGGTCGACAAACTCTGGCTGCTGACGGGGGAGGGGCAGATGTTCTCCGAGGAGCGGATACGCGGCGCGCAGATACCTTATTATAATATGGATGTCGAACAGGGCATCGCACATCTGGAACATCTCGAGGCCGAGAGCAACCTCGTCGTGCCTCCGGTGGGGGCGTGCGACCTGGCGATGTGCTATACGGGGCGTGCGATGGGAAACATCGTGCCGCCCGGAACGGTCGTGCTGCTGAAAGCCGTGGACCGCGATGCAATTATTCCCGGGGGTGAATATGTGATAGTCTGCCGAAAAATTGTAACTTTGCGGATAGTTCGGGCCGCCGACGAGGAGGGCAAAGTCCGCCTGGTGGCCGGGGATCGGGAGAATTACGATGACATCGTTTTGAACGTCAACGATATAGTCTCGGTCTACAAAGTGAAGGGAAAATTGATCATAAACAGTTGAAGAGTATGTTTTCAGGCATCGTGGAACGTACGGCGGAAGTGGTTTCGATCCGCACGGACCGTCAGAACAAGGATTTCACGCTCCGGGCGGATTTCTGCAAGGAGTTGAAAATCGACCAGAGCATAGCACATAACGGCGTATGTTTGACAGTTGTGGACATCACGGAGGACACCTACACCGTGACGGCCATGAAGGAGACGCTCGACAGGAGCAACCTCGGGTTGCTGCGCGAAGGCGATCTGGTCAACCTCGAACGGTCGATGAAACCCGATGCCCTGCTCGACGGGCACATCGTGCAGGGGCACGTCGACCAGACGGCGGTCTGCACGGCGAAGGAGGATGCCGACGGAAGCTGGTACTTCACCTTCGAGTACGAGCCGCAGGGCGCCGGACTCTGCACGGTCGAGAAAGGTTCGGTGACGGTCAACGGCGTGAGCCTCACGGTCTGCGACTCGAAAGAGAGCAGTTTCCGGGTGGCGATCATTCCCTACACCTTCGAGCACACGAATTTTTGCCGCATCGAAGTCGGTTCGGTCGTGAACCTTGAATTCGACATCGTCGGCAAATACATCGCCCGGCTGATGCAAAACTACATGAAGTAAGCCTATGGTACACATCAAGACAAAGGAGGGCGCGTCGCTGTGGATCGCCCTGCTCGCCACGGCGATCGTCGCCGTGGGTATGGTTATACAGCATATCGAATGGTGGATCACGCTCTGCACGTCGGTCGGGGTGTTCGTCGTGGTGGCGCTCGCGGCGCTGTTCATCATCCGCAAGTACGTGGCTTACAAGCTCAAGCCGATCTATTCGATCGTGCTTTCGCGCGACGTGCACACCAATGAGATCTTCTCGGAACTGAAGGACAAGCGCGTCGAGAACATCGGCGAGGAGCTGACGGCCTGGGCCGACACCAACGACCGGGAGATCGCCCGGCTGAAAGAGGCCGAGTGCTTCCGCAAGCAATATCTGGGCAACGTGGCCCACGAACTGAAAACCCCGATATTCAATATCCAGGGATATATTTCGACGCTGCTGGACGGAGGGCTGGAGGACGAACTGATCAACCGCAAATACCTCGAACGCGCCGAGAAGAGCATCGACCGTCTGATCAACATCGTCAACGACCTCGACACCATTTCGAAACTCGAAAGCAGCATGAACAAGCTCAATCTGGAGCGATTCGACGTGGTGGCGCTGGCCAAGGAGATCGCCGAGCAGGCCGAGATGGAGGCCGACAGGAAGGAGATCCGGATTTCGGTCAAGGGGACCGACAACCTGCCTTCGCCCTTCTGGGTGCTGGCCGACAAACACTACATCGGGCAGGTGTTCGTCAACCTGATCATCAACTCGATCCGCTACGGCAAGGAGGGCGGGCAGACCCGCATCCGCTTCCGCGACATGCTGGACAAAATTCTGATCGAGGTGGAGGATAACGGTTCGGGCATCGCCAAGGAGGACCTGCCGCGTGTGTTCGAACGTTTCTACCGTACGGACAAGGGGCGGTCGCGGGAGCAGGGCGGCACGGGACTCGGGCTGGCCATCGTCAAACATATCGTCGAAGCGCACGGCGAACGGATCACGGTCCGCAGCGAACTCGGCGTGGGCAGCACGTTTTCCTTCACGCTGAAGAAGGTGAATTTGCAGGAGATGAAATAGAATGTACGAAATCCGGAGTAAGATCCGTTAGCATTTCGGTCTGAATTCCGGTTGCGTCGCGACAAGTCCTCTCCGAGGAGGGGATTTAGGGGAGGGGCAGACTTGTAAACGACGCCGGAAACGGCGACTGTGACCGCCCGAAAAGGAATCGGGGCTGAATAATAAAGAAACAACTTAAATAAATGATTCTACAACCTCTTTCCGTTGTCTGGAATTTCGATCCGGTGCTGTTCAGCATCGGGTCGCTCGACATCCGTTATTATGGGCTGATGTGGGCGCTGGCCATTCTGATCGGCGCGAAATTCTTCGATAACTTCGTCAATCGCGAAGGACTTCCCGCAAAGGTCTCGGAGTCGATTTTCATTTACGGAACACTCGCCACGATCCTCGGCGCGCGGCTCGGCCACTGTCTGTTCTACGACACGATGGAATACCTTTCGAAGCCGTGGACCATCATCACGGGATTCCGCGACGGCGGAATGGCCAGCCACGGCGCGGCCATAGGCCTGCTGATCGGGTTGTGGCTCTTCTCGCGCCGCAACAAACTGCCTTATATCTGGTCGCTGGACCGCATTATGATTCCGGTGGGCATTGGCGGTGCGATCGTGCGGTTGGGCAACCTGTTCAACTCGGAGATTTTCGGCCAGGCGACGACCCTGCCGTGGGGCTTCGAGTTCGTCCGTTCGCACAAGTGGGTGGCCGAGTTCGCCCCTGCGGCGGTGCACCCGACGCAGATTTACGAGGCGCTCTGCTACCTGGCGACTTTCGGCATCCTTTGCTGGCTCTATTACAGGAGGGACATTGCGCGCCGCCGTCCGGGCATTCTGTTCGGAATCGGCCTGATCGGTACGTTCCTCACGCGCTTTTTCATCGAGTACATCAAAACCGAGCAGGAGCCTTTCGAAGTGGGCTGGGCTTTGGACATGGGCCAGTGGCTCAGCATTCCCTTCATCCTGCTGGGAATCTATATGATCTGGCGGGGCGCGACCCGGCCCGGAACGGTTCCGGCCCCGGTGCCGAAAGCCCCGGCCGCAACGCCTAAAAAGAAGAAAAAATGAACGCGAACCCGATGGAAGAGCAGATCGGCAGGCTTGTCGGCAACCTGCTGGCCGGCGGCGGGGAGATTTTTCTGCCCGGCGTAGGCTCGCTCTACACCGAGCGGCAGGGAGCCAGGCGGCTCAACCGGCGAACCGTACTGCCGCCGAGCCGCACGGTGGCCTTCACCTCGCAGCAGCGGGGCGTGTCGCTGGTCGACGAGATTGCCCGCGTCATGCGTGAGGCCGGCGGATACGAAAATCCCGAAGCCGAGGCGCAGGCCGTTTACGACCGCTGGATCGCCCGGGTGCACCGGGCCGACCTGCTGACCGTCGAGGGCGTCGGAGAGCTGAAATTCAAGAATTTTATCCCCGACGAGGCGTTCGACCTCCGGCTGAATCCGCAGGGGCGCGAACCCGTGCGGGTTCGTGTGCAGCGTCGTTTCGACTGGCCGCTGTGGGTCGGCATCGCGGCAATCGGGATTGCGGCGGTCTACGGCGGGCGGGAGTTCCTGCTGCTCTATCCGGAGGCGCCGGAAGCGGCGGCCGTGACGGAGATTCCCGCTGCGTCCGACAGCTTCGGGACCGTCGAAGCGCCCGATGCTTTGGTCGAGGCTCCTCCGACGGAACGGTCTGTGGCCGGGGAGTCCGCTGCGCAGGCGGGAGGCGCGGCTTCGGGGGCTTCCGTTCCCGACGCAGCCCCGGAACCGGAGACCGCCGAAACGCATCCGGCGCAGGAGCAGGACGCCCCGACGGCGTTGCTTTCGGGCCGCCACTATGTCGTGCTGGGGGTTTTCAGCACTGAAGAGAACGCCCGGCGCGCCGTGCGGGAGACCGAGGCCAGGGAGTCGGCGCTCCGTTGCCGGATTTACCGTTTCGGGGGGAAATTCATGGTTTCGCCCTTCTCGTCGGACGATGCCGGAGCCTGTGCGCAGTTCATCCGCGTGCAGGACGGGCGTTTCCCCGACATGTGGACCTACACCGCCCGCTGATGGCCCTTGCAGAGTTGATAATCCGGGTGATTGACTGGTTTTACATCCGGCCCGTCGCCGCGGTCCTGCCCCGGCAGGTGTTCCGTTACGTGGTCTGCGGCGGTGTGACCTACATCCTGTTCGATCCCGTCTGCTATTTCCTCTTTTACAATTTCATCGTGGCGCACCGCTACGTCGACTTGGGATTCGTGGTCGTCTCCCCGCACATCGCGGCGATGATTCTCGTCTTTCCGTTCACCTTCTTCGTGGGCTTCTGGCTCAACCGTTACGTGGCGTTCCGCCGGTCGCCGATCGGGGCCGGGACGCAGCTTCTGCGCTACCTGCTTTCGGTGGCGGGGTCGGTGCTGCTGACCTATGCGGGGCTGAAGTTCTTCGTGGAAGTCTGCGGCGTGTGGCCCACGCCGGCGAAGATGGTCACGACGCTGCTGACGACGGTTTACAGTTTCCTCGCAGCCAAATATTTCACCTTCCGCCACGCGGAAAAACCGGAATAGACAAGAATCTGAATTCCATTCATAGCCGAACGACTTTTCGTGTCGTCGGGAGCGGACTTTCAGGCCGATTTTTGCAGAATGCCCGATTATGAATTGTGAATTGTGAATTGTGAATTCTGATTCCGGTTCTCCTCCCGCAGTTTCTGGAGTTCGTACATCCGGTCGCGGAATTTCGCCGCGGCGAGGAAGTCCAGCGATTTGGCCGCGCGTTCCATCTTCTCGCGGGCCTTGTCGATCAGCGCGTCGATGTTCTCGCTGGCCGTGTAGTTTTTCTGTACGTCGGCCGCCGCCGCGTAGTGGTCTTCGGCGATGGGGTAGGCCGTCATGTTGACCTCCGACGTGTCGACGCGGCCCGCCAGCAGCGCGCTCTGTCCCGAGCCGCTCTTCTGCGCCTGCCGCGGCAGCATTTCGTGCTCCATGTTGTAGCGCACCTGCTTCTCGCGGCGGCGGTTGCTCTGCTCGATGGCGTAGCGCATCGAGTCGGTGCAGGTGTCGGCGTAGAGGATCACGTTGCCCTGCGAGTGGCGCGCGGCGCGTCCGGCGATCTGCGTGAGCGACCGGACGTTGCGCAGGAATCCCTCCTTGTCGGCGTCGAGGATCGCCACGAGCGCCACCTCCGGCAGGTCGAGTCCCTCGCGCAGCAGGTTCACGCCTACCAGCACGTCGAACATCCCGGCCCGCAGGTCTTCGAGAATCTGGATGCGCTCCAGCGTGTCGACGTCCGAGTGGATGTAGCGGTTGCGTACGCCCACGCGGTCGAAGTATTTCGAAAGCTCCTCGGCCATGCGTTTGGTGATGGTCGTCACGAGCACCTTGTCGTCGTTCTTCACGCGCTTGTCGATCTCCCCGATCAGGTCGTCGATCTGGTTCAGCGTCACGCGCACCTCCAGCGGCGGGTCCACCAGCCCCGTGGGGCGGATCAGCTGTTCGACGATCACGCCCTCGCTCTTCATCAGCTCGTAGTCCGCGGGCGTGGCGCTCACGTAGATCGACGTGCCCTGCAACTGTTCGAACTCCGAGAAGGTCAACGGGCGGTTGTCCTTGGCCGCCGGGAGGCGGAAGCCGTACTCCACGAGGTTCTCCTTGCGGGCGCGGTCGCCGCCGAACATGGCGTGGACCTGCGGCAGGGTGACGTGGCTCTCGTCCACGACCATCAGGTAGTCCTTCGGGAAATAGTCGATCAGGCAGAAGGGGCGCGTCCCGGCGGCGCGGCCGTCGAAGTAGCGCGAGTAGTTCTCGATGCCCGGGCAATAGCCCAGCTCCTTGATCATTTCGAGGTCGTACTCCACGCGCTGCTTGATGCGCTGCGCCTCCATCGGACGCCCGGCGCGTTCGAAGAACTCGATCTGCTTGCCCAGGTCGAGGTAGATCTGCTGCACGGCGGCGTTGATGCGCTCTTTGGTCGTCACGAACAGGTTCGTGGCGTAGAGCGTGATGCTGTCGAGCGAGGCGATGCGCTGTCCCGTGACGGGGTCGATCGACTGGATGGCCTCCACCTCGTTGTCGAAGAACATCACGCGGAAGCACTGGTTGCCGAACTCGCCGAAGGCCGCCATGATGTCCACCGTGTCGCCGTTGACGCGGAACGTCGCAGGCTCCAGCTCGCGTTCGGTGCGGGTGTAGAGCGCCTCGACCAGCTTGTAGAGGAAATGCTTGTAGCTGACGACCTGCCCCACCTTGATGTTGATGGCCGTGGCGTGGAAGTCCGCCGGGTTGCCCGCGCCGTAGAGGCACGAGACGCTCGACACGACGATCACGTCGCGGCGGCCCGACAGCAGCGTGGCGACCGTGCCGAGGCGCATCTTCTCGATCTCGGCGTTGATCTGGAGGTCTTTCTCGATATAGGTGTCCGTCGAAGGCAGGTAGGCCTCCGGCTGGTAGTAGTCGTAATACGACACGAAATATTCCACGGCGTTCTCCGGGAAGAAGTTGCGGAACTCCCCGTACAACTGCGCCGCGAGGGTCTTGTTGTGGCTCAGGACCAGCGTCGGACGGTTCAGCCGCGCGATGACGTTGGCCACCGTGAAAGTCTTTCCCGAACCCGTCACGCCCAGCAGCGTGTTGTGTTTGGACCCGTGTTCGATTGAGCTGACGAGCTGCCCGATCGCCTCCGGCTGGTCGCCCATCGGGGCATAGTCCGATACTAACTTGAAATCCATAGATGCAAAGGTAGTGAAGAATTAAAAATTAAGAATTAAAAGTCGCGAATTATTTCCTCGTGTTCGAATCTCATGCCGAAGAAGTGCGGGGACATCGGATGGAAGACGGCGGGCGGAGAATAATTTTTAATTCTTAATTTTTAATTCTTAATTCGATTATTCGTACCTTTGTAGGCTATGATCGACCGGGAAACAGTAGACCGCATTTACGCCGCCGCCAATATCGTGGATATTATCGGCGAATACGTCACGCTCAAACGCAAGGGCGTGAACTACCAGGCGTGCTGTCCGTTCCACAACGAGAAAACCCCGTCGTTCGTCGTGTCGCCCTCGAAGGGCGTCTACAAGTGTTTCGGATGCGGCAAGGGCGGCAACGCCGTGACCTTCCTGATGGAACACGAGAACATCACCTATCCCGAGGCGCTGAAGATGGTGGCCAAGCGCTACGGCATCGAGGTCAAGGAGAAGGAGATGACCGAGGAGGAGGTGCGACGCAACGACGACCGCGAGTCGATGTTCGCCCTGAACGGCTGGGCCGCGGAGTACTTCGCCAATTACCTCCACCGCGAGACCGAAGGGCAGAGCGTGGGCCTGGCCTATTTCCGTCAGAAGCGCGGCATGACCGACGCCACGATCCGGAAATTCGGACTGGGATTCTGTCCCGCCAAAGGCGACCGGATGTCGAAGGACGCCCTGGCGGCGGGTTACAAGCAGGAGTTTCTCGTCTCGACGGGGCTTTCGCTGCAACGCGAGAGCGACGGGTCGCTCTACGACCGCTTCCGCGACCGCGTGATCTTCCCCGTGCACAACATTTCGGGGCGCATCGTGGCGTTCGGAGGCCGCACGCTGCGCACCGACAAGCAGGTGGCCAAGTACCAGAACTCCCCCGAGAGCGAGATATACAGCAAGAAACGCGAACTTTACGGTCTCTATTTCGCCAAGAAGGCCATTCAGCAGCAGGATTTCGCCATCATGGTCGAAGGATACACCGATGTGATTTCGATGCATCAGGCAGGGGTCGAGAACGTCGTGTCTTCGTCCGGCACGTCGCTTACGACGGAGCAGATACGCCTGCTGAACCGCTTTACGAAGAATATCACGGTGATCTACGACGGCGATTCGGCGGGCATTCACGCCTCGCTGCGCGGTATCGACATGATCTTGAAGGAGGGCATGAACGTGCGCGTGGTGCTGCTGCCCGAGCCGGAGGACCCCGATTCGTTCGCGCGCAGCCATACGGCATCCGAGTTGCAGGAGTATATCCGCGCCAACGAGCAGGACTTCCTGGAGTTCAAGGCCAAACTGCTGTTGCAGGACGCCGAGGGCGACCCGATCCGCAAAGCGGCGCTGATCGCCGACATGGTGCAGTCGGTGTCGGTGATTCCCGATCCGATTCAGCGCTCGGTCTACATCAAGGAGTGCGCGCGGATCATGGACATCGACGAGCAGATACTCATTTCGGAGGTGGCACGCAAGCGCATGACCACGTCGGGCGACCGCGAGACCGACGAGTTCCTGCGCCGGCAGACGACGCTGAGGCAGAGGGAGGCGCCACAGCCCGAGGTGGAGTTCGTCAAACAGGTCGAGGCGGGGAGCAGTTTCGAGACGCTGGAGCGCGAGATCGTGAAATACCTGCTCAAGTACGGGCACTGCTCGTTCGATTTCAAGGAGGGCCGGACGATGGTGGCGTGCAACGTCGCGGAGGTGATTTTCTCGGAGCTCAGCGACGACAACATCGCCTTCCGCAATCCGGTCTACAACAAGATCATGGCGGCCTACCGCGAGCAGTGGGCGCAGCTGGGGACGGGGGTGGAGGTTCCGGCGCACGTCTTCCTGAACCATATCGACCCCGAGGTGTGCAACATGTCGGTGGACATCCTCACCTCGGACGACAACTATGTGGCCAGCGAGCTGTGGCGGCGTAAGGAGATCCACATCGACACCGACGCCGAGATGCTGGCCGTGGGGGTTCCGAAGGCCGTGACGCTCTACAAGTCGAAGGTGATCGAGGCGCTGATCAAGGAGTTGCAGGGCCGGCTGGGCGACGAGAACATTTCCGACGAGGAGATGCGCGACGTGGTGCAGCGGCTTACGGCCTACAATCAGGTCAAAGTAACGATTGCAAATAAGATACAACGATTGATTTTATAACCCGTATTGGACGGGCCGCATTGAAGGGAGACTTCGGGATAAGGATTTTTAAAGAAAAAGGGGGCGGGTCTCGGGTCGTACACGCATCACTGCGCATACCGTGTGCAAACAGAAAATAAACAGAAAGATGTGTAAAACATATCAAAGATAAAAGAATTAGTTACCTTGACCGATTCCCACCCCCGCAATTAAAATCGCAATTTGTGTGCCGTTTTTGAGTATTATGAGTGAACAGAAAAAGATAAATATCCGGAACAAGCGCGCGACGTTCGACTATGAGATTCTGGAAGAATACGTTGCGGGCATCGTGCTCGTCGGAACGGAGATCAAGTCCATCCGCGCCGGTAAGGCCTCGATGGTCGATACGTTCTGTTATTTCGACAAGGGCGAACTGTGGGTGCGCGGCGTCAACATCGCCGAATACGCCTGGGGAACGTGCAACAACCACGTGCCGCGCCGCGACCGCAAGCTGCTGCTCACGGCCCGCGAACTGGACAAGTTGCAGCGCGCTTCGCAGGACAAGGGCCTGACGATCGTGGGCCTGCGGCTGTTCCTGAACGAGCGCGGCCTGGCGAAGGTCGTCGTGGGGCTGGCCCGCGGCCGCAAGTCGTACGACAAGCGCGAATACCTCAAGGAGAACGATGCCCGGCGCGAGATGGATAAGGCGATGAAAAACTACCGGTAATGATAAAGGCTATATTTTTGGACGTCGACGGAACGCTGATCAGCTTCAAGACCCACCGGGTGCCCGCTTCGGCGCTCGATGCGTTGCGTGAGGCCCATGCGCGCGGCGTGCAGCTGTTCATTGCCACGGGGCGCGCGGCGGCCGATCTGGCCGATCTGGAGGCGATTCCTTACGACGGCGTGGCGGCGCTCAACGGCGCCGACTGCCTGATGCGTGACGGCCGCGTCGTGGCCCGGCATCCGATTCCGCGCGCCGACTTCGAGAAGTCGCTCGCCTTGTCGGCGGAGCTGGATTTTCCGGTCGGGTTGGAGTTGAACGACGGGGTTTTCGTCAACCGCGTGACGCCCGAAGTGGTGCGGCTGGCGGAGATGGTGGCGCATCCGGTCCCCGAACAGGTCGATCTGCGGGCGCTTTTCGACCGGGGAGACTGCTGCCAGATGTGCTTTTATTTCGATCCCGAACTCGAAAAGAGGGTGATGGCCGAACTGCCGTCGCTCGTGGCGTCGCGCTGGTGCCCGATCTTCGCGGACGTCAATGTCCGGGGTGTCGACAAGGCGACGGGCATGGCCGAGTTCGCTGCGCGTTTCGGCTTTGCGAACGGCGAGACGATGGCTTTCGGCGACGGCGGCAACGACGTGGCGATGCTGCGGGCCGCAGGCGCGGGCGTGGCGATGGGCAACGCATGCGACGAGGCGCTCGCCGCCGCGGACTATGTGACGGCTTCGGTCGACGACGACGGAATCCGGCGCGCATTGGAGCATTTCGGGGTGATATAGCGTCTGCGTTCCGGCGGATAATCCGGGTTGCGTCGCGACGAGTCCCTCCCGAGGGAGGGCAGATTTGCAAACGACGCCGGAGGCGGCGACAACCGCCGATGGTGGCGAGAAAACGATAGGATAACTTATGAGTTTAATACTTGCTATTGAGACCGGAACGGACATCTGTTCCGTGGGCATCGCCAAGGACGGCGAACTGCTGTCGCTGCGCGAGAGCGACGAGGGGCGCGACCACGCCCGCAAGGTCGGCGTGTTCGTCGACGAACTGCTGCGCGAGACGGACATTGCGCCCGACGAACTCGACGCCGTGGCTGTGGGTAAGGGCCCCGGATCGTATACGGGACTGCGCATCGGCGTGTCGTTCGCCAAGGGATTGTGTTACGGGTTGCAGAAGCCGCTGGTGGCCGTCGGGTCGCTGGATGCGCTGGCCGAGGTGGCCCGCGAGGACTACGAGGCGGGGATTCTCGCCGTAGATGACTGGTCGAACGCCTTGCTGTGTCCGATGGTCGACGCCCGGCGCATGGAGGTCTATGCGCAGGTTTTCGACGCCGAAGGGCGTCCGCAGAGCGAAGTTTCGGCCGAGGTGGTCGACGCCGGGAGTTTCGCCGCCTTCCGCGGTCTGGGGCGTCCGTTCGTGATCTTCGGCAGCGGGGCGCGCAAATGCGCCGGCATCCTTTCCGACGCGGTGTGCGTGGAGGTGACCCCGTCGGCCCGCGGGCTTGCCCGGCTCGCCCAGCAGGCCCTCGACGAAGGCCGCACGGAGGACATCGCCTATTTCGAGCCGTTCTATCTGAAGGATTTCGTCGTTACGACATCCCGCAAGAAGTTGTTTTGAGCGGTTGCCGGCAGTATGACCGAGGCTGACCTGATACGGCTCCTGTCGGAGCGGTTCCACGGCAATTTCGCCGACGAGACGGCCCGGAGGGTGCGTGATGCCGGGGCTGTGGACCTGTTGTACGAGGTGGCAACCGCGCCGCATCCGGAGCTGCCGGGACCTGTCCGGCAGAAGGTGCTGTTCCGCGGCGCCTATGTGCTCGAACGGATCTATTTCGACGCCCCCGAGGCGTTCATGCCCCGTGCCGAATCCTTTTGCCGGGTCGATTTCGCGGCGTGCGCCAACGCCAGCGCGCAGCGTCATTTCGGGAAGATCATGGCCGACCTGCTGGGGCGTTATGCGCCCGAGTCCGGCGATCTGGAGCGGATCGCCGAAACGGCCGCCGGATGGGCAGTGTCGCCGGAGGCGAAAGTCGCCGTGAAGGTCTGGGCCGTGGAGGTCCTGAAACGCTGCCGGGAGCGTGTCGGCTGGGTCGCCGAATCGTGGGACGACATCGTGGAGACGGTGGCCCTCGACGCTACGCCGGGCATCGAAAGCCGGATGCGCAAAAGCTGGAAAACGAGGTCGTAACTGGGTCGGAGCAAAATAAAAACCCCGCTGATGTCAGCGGGGTTTTTCGTTCAGAGCGGGCGGCTATTTCACGCCGCCGATCTGCGCGCGCAGTCGTTTTTTGAAATTTTCACCGATGATGGTCATTTTGTCCGTGGTCTCGAACAGCGCGGCCTTGTTCTTCTCGTAGGCAGCCAGGTAGCCGGCGATGCGGCCCGGGTCTTCGAGAATGAAATTGGGGCACTGCGAGACGTTGAGGTACTCCTTGGGCAGCATGAGGTAGGGTTCCGTCTTGCCCTGTTCGGTCTTGAATTCGACGGTCAGGTCGATGCAGCGTTTGAAGACTCCGCTTTTGCCGTAGAGGTCGGCCTGGTGCGCCGCGGCGTGGTCGTCGAAGGTCAGCACGACCTCCAGCGGACGGTCGCAGGGCGCGGCGTCCGTGTAGACGACCGGGGCGAGCGTATAGGCGTCGTAGGTCCACTGTCCGGCTTTCGGGAAGCGGGCGTAGGGGATTTCGCGGCCGTTTACCTGCACCGTTTTGGGCGGGAAGGTCGCCGGGAAGCGCATTTCGTAGCTGCGGCTGTCGGGAGCGCCGGCGTAGGTGCCTTCGCGGGGCGCGACGACGGCGCGCAGGGTGTTGCCCTCCTGCTTCTTGGCGACCTTCGTGGTGGCGTAGGCCGTGGCGTACTGCTGGCTGACGCCGTCGTCCTCGTAGTGGACAAGCTCGCCGTCGGCCCCGGGGATGAAGGTCAGCACCAGCGTGTCGCAGGGCTGCTGGAGGTTTTTCACCGTCTGTGGGTTCATCGGAAGGATGGCTCCGGCCCGCGCGTACCAGGGATTTTCCGAGAGGGTGTAGTGCAGCTCCTCGGTGCGTCCGCCCTCGTACATGGCTCCCGTGGCGCAGTCGTACCACCGGCCCTCGGGGAACCAGATCCGGCGCGCGGCCAGCCCCGTGACGCTGTCGACCGGCTCCACGACGGCCGTGGCGAGGATGTCGTTGCCGAACATGAACTGCTCGGGGACGTTGTAGGCCTCGTCCCGTTCGGGATGGTCGTAGTACATCGGACGGCACATGCCGACGCCGGTGTCGTAGTTCTCGCGGGCGGCGTTGTAGACGTAGGGCGCCAGCGTATAGCGCAGGCGGATGGCGTCGCGCATGACGAACAGGTGGTCGGGGAAGAACCAGAGGTAACGCTCGATGCGCGGGTCCTTGGTCGAGTGGGTCTTGAAGATCGGGGTGAAGACGCCGTATTGCAGCCAGCGGGTGTAAAGTTCGGGATCGGTGGCTTTCGTCTCCTTCTTGAACATGTGGCCGCCGATGTCGTGCCCCCAGTAGCCGTAGTTGACGTTGGACGAGGTGGCCGTGAAATAGGGCAGGAAGGCCAGCGTCTCCCACTTGGCGTAGGTGTCGCCCGAGAATGCCAGCGGATAGCGGTGCGATCCGAGACCGCCCCAGCGGTGGTAGATGAAGGGCCGCAGCGCGGGGTTCTGCTGCTCGGCGTGGTGGAAGAAGGTGTAGTTGAGCCAGAAGGTGTTCGAAAGTCCCGGGGTGAATTTCGACTCCATCCACTGTTGCCAGTCGAGCCACCAGAAATCGACGCCCTGGCGCTCCATCGGGTTCAGCACGGTCTTGAAGTAGGCGTCGGCCCATTTTTGTTCGTCGATATGGAACGGCACGCTCTTGCCTTTTTCGGTCCATCCGTACTCCCGGGTGAACGGCTCGTAAACGTCTTCGTAGGGTTGGATGCCCGAGGCGGGGTGGAGGTTGAGCGCTACTTTCAGCTGCTCGTTTTCGGTCCATCGGAGGAAATTCGCGGGCGAGGGGAACAGCTCCTTCTGCCAGGTGTAGCCGGTCCAGCCGATGCGCTGTCCGTACTCGTCCTTGGCGGGGTTTTTCTTGCGCAGGCCCCAGGTCTCGTGCCAGTCCATGTCGACGATCAGCACGTCGATCGGAATGTCGACCGACTTGAGTTTCTGCACCAGGTCGACGAACTCGTTGTCCGAATACTGCCAGTAGCGGCTCCACCAGTAGCCGAAGGTGTACTTCGGAGGCAGCGGCGCGCGGCCTGCGACGAGCTGGAAATCGGCGAGCGCCTGCTTGTAGTCGTGCCCGTAGGCGAAGAGGTAGAGGTCCTGGCGGTCGCCCGCGGGGCGCGCCTCGACCCACTCTTTCCAGGCGGAGCCGTCGGGCGTCAGCACGTGGCGGCCGCTGTCGTCGACCACCGACCATCCTGCGCGCGAAAGAAGCCCCTGCTCCATCGGTTCGCGCCCCAGCTTCCTGCCGTCGCATCCGTCGAGCGTGCGGGTCGTGCCCATGAGGTTCTGCGGGTCCTCCGTGCCGGGGGTCCATACGACCTCGCGGCCGTTGAGCCGGAAGACGGCTTTCAGGTTTTTGTCCGAAAACTTGCCGCCTTTGGTGTAGGTCAGCGTCAGGGCCGGGGTGGTGATCGTCAGCCGGGATTTCGTGTCGCGGACCTTGAAGTCCGGCACGGGCGTCTCACGGTTGACGAAGGTCAGCGTGGCGCGGTCCTCGAAACGGCCGTCCTCGCTCCACTCCATGCGGATCAGCTGCGGGGTGAGGACCGTGAAGCGTGCGTTGCCCGCCTCGACGACGGCCCGCGGGTCGGCCTTGGGATTCCCGGCCGCGGCTGCGCCCAGCGTCAGCCACAGGACCGTAAAAAGAATTGTCGCTCTTTTCATAAGTTTATGGGGTTAGTTTGCTGAATAGACACATCCCGCAGGCAAAACGATGAGCCTGCGGCGCGATTTTTTTTGCGGAGGGGCTATGCGCCGCTGTCCGGCAGGGCGGCGGGGGCCTCGGAACGGTCGTCCGAATCCGCATCGCTGCCGGCAATTTCGAGCGTGCGCGCGGCATGCTGCCGCTTGGTTTGCAGGCGGGCGGTTTTGCGCAGGCGTTCGCCGACGCGGATGATGTTGTCGTTGCCCGTGCAGAGGCGTTTGTGGGCGTCTTCGTAGGCGTCGCGGGCCTTGTCCAGCGCCGTGCCGACCCCTTCGAGCGAGGCGGTGAAGGCCACCAGTTGTTCGTAGAGTTTCAGTCCGCAGGCGGCGATCTCCTTGGTGTTCTTGTCCTGGTCGTTGTATTTCCAGAGGTCGGCGACGAGTTTGAGCAGGGCGAAAAGGTTCGTCGGCGACGAGATGATCACCTTTTTGTCGTAGGCGTCGGACCAGATGGCCGTGTCGTTCTGCAACGCTGCGAGGAACGCCGGTTCGTTGGGGATGAACATGATGACGAAGTCGGGCGAATTGAGCCGCCGCTGGTACTCCTTGCGGCCCAGTTCGGTGACGTGCTGCCGCACCGAGGCGATGTGCGCCGCGAGATAACGCCGCCGCTCCTCCTCCGTGTCGGCCGAGGAGTAACCCACGAAGGCCGTGAGCGAGACTTTCGAGTCGATGACGATGTCCTTCTTCTCGGGCAGGTGCAGCACCACGTCGGGCCGCAGGTTGCGCCCCTCCTCGTCCTTGATGTTGTACTGCGTCTGGTAGTGGATGCCCTTCGAGAGGGCCGAACTGTCGAGGATCGTTTCGAGCAGCATCTCGCCCCAGTCGCCCTGCACCTTCGAATTGCCTTTCAGGGCGTCGGTCAGGTTCCGGGCCTCGGTGGAGATCGTCTGGTTGAGTTCCATCAGGCGTTTGAGTTCCGATTTCAGCTCGCCCCGCTGGGAGGTCTGCGTGGTGTAGATCTCCTCGACGCGCTTGCGGAAGTCGACGATGTTCTCCTTGAACGGTTTCAGAAGGATGTCGATCGACTCCCTGCTGGTCTCCTTGAACCGCTGCGACTGCTCGCCCAGAATCTCCGTCGCGAGGTTTTTGAATTGCAGGCGGAAACGCTCTTCGAGCTGTTCGCGTTCGGCTTTCTCGGCGGCGCGCTCCTCGGCGTTCTTTTGTTTCAGGCCGGCGATTTCCGTCTGGGACGAGGCGCGCAGGGCGGCCAGTTCGGTTTCGGTGCGCAGCCGCGTTTCGATCTGCACGCGGATGTCCGCTTCGGCTTGCAGGCGGGCCTGCTCGGCGGCGGTCTTGTCGGCACGCAGGTGGCCGGCTTCGCGGCGGGCGGCGGCGAGCATGGCCCCGAGCGCCGCCGAGAGGGCGCCGAGCACGATGATTGCAAGAATGAATGCGGTGTTCATACTGACAAAGGTAGAATTTTCCGTGGAATTTTTCGTATCTTTGACCGACAAACTCTTTGATTCATGCAACGTATAGTAGCCCCTTCGATGCTCTCGGCCGACTTCGGCCATCTGGAGCGCGATACCCGGATGGTCGACGCCAGTGCGGCCGAATGGGTCCATATCGACGTGATGGACGGCGTTTTCGTCCCCAACATTTCATTCGGGTTTCCCGTGCTGAAAGCCATCCGCAAGGCGACGGCGAAATTTCTCGACGTGCACCTGATGATCGTCAGCCCGGAAAAATACGTCGCGCGCTTCGCCGAGGCGGGGGCCGATCTGGTGACCTTCCACCTCGAAGCGACGGACGACCCCGCGGGGTGCGTCGCGCTGATCCGCCGGGCCGGAGCCAAAGCGGGCGTGTCGATCAAGCCGGCGACGCCGGTGGAGGCGCTGCGCGAGGTGCTGCCGCTGGTGGACCTGGTGCTGGTGATGAGCGTCGAGCCGGGGTTCGGCGGACAGTCGTTCATCCCGGGGTCGCTGGAGAAGATCGCGCAGCTGCGGGCGATGGCCCGGGAGATGGGTCTCGAAACGATCATCGAGGTCGATGGAGGCATCTCGGCCCGCAACGCCGGAGCGGTTTACGGGGCGGGCGCCGACGTGCTGGTGGCCGGCAGCAGCGTTTTCGGAGCCGAAGATCCGCAGGCCGAGGTCGTGAAGATGCTCAACGCCTGACCGGAGGGTCCGTCCGGAAGAGCGCAGGGGATTTCATTTCGGAAAAAACACTCCGTCAGCGTCCGGCGTGCCGGGCCGTCTCGGCGTCGAGCAGGCGGCGCAGTCGGCGCAGGAGCGCATCGTCGCGGAACCACTCCGCGCCATAGGTCAGGTTGAATTCGTAATCGAAATCGGCGGGATTGGCTCCCTGATTGTGCTGGAGGATGGTCTCGGCCTTGTCGAGCGCCTTGACCCAGCGGGCTTCGGGCGTGGCGCAGGCTTCGTACTCCTCCCAGAGCGTCCGGATGCGTGCTGCGGCTTCTGCGGGCAGCAGGGGCGTGAGCCGCTCCATGGCCGCAAGTTCCGCCGCGGCCTTGGAGGCGGGGTCGCACTGCGCAACGGCCGGGATGTCGCCGTCGTAAGCCTCCCCGAGGTCGTGGACCAGGCACATCGCAAGGACCCGAGGCAGGTCGAGTTCCGGTTTTTCGTCCGCAAGGACGAGGGCCAGCAGGGCCAGCCGCCACGTGTGTTCGGCGGTGCTTTCGTGCCGTCCGGTCGAGGTGCGGGCCGAGCGCAGGACGTTTTTCAGCCGTTCGGCTTCGCGCATGAATTGCAGGTATCGTTCCAGTTTTTCCATCTCCGGGATTCTGTTTCGGGACCGTAAAGATACGATATGTCGGATTAAATCGCTAACTTTGCGGTGTTTTTAGATTCGCCATGATTTCATTAGACAACCTTACCGTCAGTTATGGGGGCTGGACCCTTTTCGACAATATTTCGTTCCTGATCAACCCGAAGGACCGCATCGGACTGGTGGGCAAGAACGGAGCGGGCAAAACCACGCTCCTGCGCATCATCACGGGCGAACAGCAGCCCACGTCGGGCGCCGTGACGCTCAACGGCGACTGCACGATCGGATACCTGCCGCAGACGATGCGCGTGGCGGACACCACGACGCTCGCGGAGGAGACCGCCAAGGCCTTCGAGGAGGTGTTGCGGCTCGAGGCCGAGATCGAGGCCCTGACGCGCGAGATCGCCGAGCGCACCGACTACGAAAGCTCCGAATACGAACAGCTCCTGCACCGTCTGAACGACGCGCAGGACCACTATCATATCCTCGGCGGCGAGACCCGCGACGCGGACATCGAGAAGACGCTGCTGGGCCTCGGGTTCAAACGGTCGGATTTCGGGCGCGCCACGAGCGAGTTCTCGGGCGGCTGGCGCATGCGTATCGAGCTGGCGAAACTGCTGCTCAGGCGGCCCTCGATCTTCCTGCTGGACGAACCGACGAACCATCTCGACATCGAGTCGATTCAGTGGCTCGAAGAGTATCTCCGGAATTACAACGGCGCGGTGCTGCTCATTTCGCACGACCGCGCCTTTCTGGACAACGTCACCAACCGCACGGTCGAACTGTCGCTGGGCAAGATCACCGATTACAAGGTCTCCTATTCGAAATACGTCGTCCTGCGCGCCGAGCGGCGGGCGCAGCAGATGGCGGCCTACGAGAACCAGCAGCGGATGATCGAGAAGACCGAGGAGTTCATCGAGAAATTCCGTTACAAACCCACCAAGTCGAACCAGGTGCAGTCGCGCATCAAGCAGCTGGAGCGGCTGGACCGTCTCGAGATCGAGGAAGAGGACCTCGCCACGCTCAACATCAAGTTCCCGCCCGCGCCCCGCTCGGGGCAGATCGTCGCGGAGATCAGCGAGGCCGGCATGTCGTTCGGCGAGAAACATGTCTTCAGCGGCGCGAATTTCGTCATCGAGAAGGGCGACAGGATTGCGTTGGTAGGCCGCAACGGCGAGGGCAAGACGACCCTCGCACGCATGCTGATCGGCCAGCTGACGCCCACCGAAGGGTCGGTGCGCCTCGGGGCGAACGTCAATATCGGCTATTACGCCCAGAATCAGGACGATCTGATGGACGGCGATTTCACGGTCTACGACACGCTGGACCGTGTGGCCGTGGGCGACATCCGGACCCGCCTGCGCGACATTCTGGGGGCGTTCCTGTTCCGCGGCGAGGACATCGACAAGAAGGTCAAGGTCCTCTCGGGCGGCGAGCGGGCGCGTCTGGCGATGGCCCGCATGATGCTCGAACCGCGCAACCTGCTGGTGCTGGACGAGCCGACGAACCACATGGACATGCGCTCGAAGGACATCCTCAAGAACGCCATTATGAAGTACGACGGCACGGTGGTCGTGGTGTCGCACGACCGCGAATTCCTCGACGGCATGGTCGAGAAGGTCTACGAGTTCCGCGACGGCGGGGTGAAGGAGTATCTGGGCGGCATCTACTATTTCCTCGAAAAGCGCAAGCTGGAGTCGTTGCAGGAGATCGAGCGGCGCGACGCTCCGGCCAAAATGCCTGCGAAAGGCGACGAACCGAAGCCGGCCGTATCCGGAAAGCTCTCCTACGAGCAGAGGAAGGAGCAGGAGAAGCAGCTGCGCAAAGCGAAAAAGGTCGTGGAGACGATCGAGGCGGAGCTGGCCGACATCGAGAAGCGGATCGCGGAGTACGATGCGCGGTTCGCCGCCGCGACCGAATACAACGAGGCCGACTACAAGGCTTACAACGAACTGAAAACCCGTTACGACCACCAGATGCACGAGTGGGAGAAGGCGTCGTATGAACTGGAAATCATCGAAAACGAGTGATTCCCAATTCTCTCGGGCACCTTTCGAACTTCCCTCGCCGGTCGAGACAGTCACATACGTGGAGTATGCTCCTGCCTTGCCTGACTCGCGAAACTCAAAATATGCTCCGCGATAATCGGAAATCGGGAATGGCGAAGAACGAACAAAGCAAATATACCTAACTATGGATAGCAACCTTATTTTCGGGATTCGTCCCGTGGCCGAAGCGATCGAGGCCGGAAAGCAGATCGAGAAACTCTACATCCGCAAGGGAGCCGAAGGGCAGCTGATGCAGGAGCTGAAAGATCTTTGCATGCGCCACCGTCTGCATTATCAGGAGGTTCCGGTCGAGAAGCTCAACCGCCTGACGCGCGGCAACCACCAGGGCGTCGTGGCGCAGACCGCGGCCATCGAGTATGTGCAGCTGACCGACATTCTGGAACGCGTGCCCGAAGACGAGACGCCGCTCGTGGTGTTGTTCGACGGGGTGACCGACGTGCGGAATTTCGGGGCCATCGCCCGCTCGGCCGAGTGTGCCGGGGCGCACGGGCTGATCACGCCGCTGAAGAACTCGGCGCCCGTGAACGCCGAGGCGATCCGCTCGTCGGCCGGTGCGCTGACGACGATTCCGGTGTGCCGCGTCGGTTCGGTCCGCAATACGCTCAAGGCATTGCAGGCGGAGGGCTTTCAGGTCGTGGCCGCCACGGAGAAGAGCCGCAAACTGCTCTACGATGCCGATTTCCGCCGTCCTACGGTGATCGTGATGGGCGCCGAGGATACGGGTATCTCGAAAGAGGTGCTCAAACTCTGTGACGAGCAGCTGGCCATTCCGCTGATCGGCCACATCGAGTCGCTCAACGTCTCGGCCGCGGCGGCCGTGATGCTGTTCGAGGTCGTGCGCCAGCGCATCGGGCCGGAGAACTGAAAGGAGGAGACGGAGTCCCGTCATTGCGAGGAGCGCAGCGACGCGGCAATCCTTGCGGCGTTACGACACTCTCCGCAGATGGCCGCGGCATCTGACGACGCCTCGCCATGACGAACGAATATGCAAAGCCGATAATCAAAATCATAATTCTGTGAAAGCCAAACTCGAATACTGCCTGCGCTGGCTCCGCGAAGGGGCCGTGCGGGTCGTGCGGTCGTACCCGGTCGAAACGCTCCTGGCGCTCTACGCCTGCATCCGGTGCCTGCTCACCTACGAACTCGACTGGAGCGAGGAGGAATTGTTTAATAGACTTGGCCTCGTGCCGCTGTTCTTCGCTCTGGCGCTTGCCGTCAACAACCTGGCGGGGCGCGGACCGTGGCGGAAAGTCTATTGGGTCGTGTGGGCGCCGATCGTGCCGCTGACGCTTTGGAGCGGTCTCGGCGACTGGATCGAAAGCGCGTCTTTCCGCATTTCGCTCGGCATACTGGCGCCGCTGCTGTTGCTGTTGAGCCTGCGGGCCGTGCGCAACGACCGGTTCGTCAACGGCGCGCTCGTCTGGCTGCGCTCGGGTGCGCTGGCCCTGCTGTTCGCCAATGTCGCGCTGGGGCTGTTCTATGCGATACTCTATTCGGCGACCTATATCTTCGGCCTCGACGGAGCGTGGATCGAACACGTCGCGGTGTGGGCCGTGACGATCTGCGAGACGCTGGCCGTGCCGCTGCTGTTCCTGATGATGGCCGACCGCTGGCGGGACGCCGAACTGCGCGGCAGCCGCATCCTCGAAATGCTGCTGAACTACATCGTGACCCCCGCGCTGCTGATCTACGCCGCAATCCTCTACCTCTACATGGCCAAAATCCTCGTCACGTGGACGCTGCCCGAGGGCGGCGTGGCCTATCTGGTCTTCGGGTTCACGATGACGGCGCTGGCCGTGAAGGCGCTGGGGCGGCTGCTTGAAAAACGGATTTACGACTGGTTTTTCGACCGTTTCAGCCTTGTGTCGCTGCCCGTGCTGACGCTGTTCTGGATCGGCGTGGTGCGCCGCACGAACGAATACGGCCTGACCGAACCGCGCGTCTACCTCGTGGTGTGCGGCGGTCTGATGACCCTCTGCGTGCTGTTGTTCCTTTCGCAGCGTACGGGCCGTTACCTGTGGGTGTGTCTTGCGGCATGGGTGAGCTTCGCCGCGCTGGCTTACGTTCCCTTCCTCGAGCCGGAGCGTATCGCCGTGCAGTCGCAGACGCAGCGCGCGGAGCGGGTGGCGGAGCGGCTCGGACGCCTCGGCGGGGACGGACGGCTGCTGCTGACGCCGATGCCGCTGGCCGATACCGTTTATAAGAAGGAGTACCGGAAACTCTACGAGTCGCTCGACTATATCCGCCGCGACAGCGCGGCTTTCGCCCGTTTCGGCGTGAAGGACCTCGACGATCTGGCTGCGATTTTTCCCGAACCGATGCGCGATTACGTGAGGTGGGGTTATGATTGGAGTTGTGTTGATACATGTGTCGATACCAATATTATTGAACTGGAGGCGCCCGTTAATGTCCGGTTCGAGGTAAATGCGGAATATCCGCATTATTATACGAATCTCCGGAACTGGCACAACGATCATAGTTATGATGTCAGTAACGATACGCTTCGTCTGTTTTTGGGGGAGGAGTGTGCCGTATACCGGATTTCCTGTCGGGATTTGCTGGAACGCCAGCTGGAAAGGAGTGGATTCGATCCGGCCGAAGCGTGCGAGCCTGCGCCGGAGCAGTTGCTGCGGCTGTTGGATTACCGCGATGACCGTTGCCGGATTCTGTTCGAAAATATTAAGTTGGAACGTACGGATTCTGCCGTTGTAATACAGGGAATGGCGATCAATGCTGTGCTGATGCGATGACCTCCCTCTATGTGCATCCCCGGCTGGGCGAGGTGACCCTCTCGCAGACCGTGCGCGCCCGCCGCATTTCGATTTCGGTGCGCGCCACGGGCGCCGTGCGGCTTTCGTTCCCCTGCGGGGTGCCGCAAAAACGGGCTTTGGATTTTCTGGAGCAAAAAGCGGAATGGATCGGGGCGGCGCGCGAACGGCTCGCCCGCAAGCGGGCATCCCTGCCTCCGCAGTTGCCGCCCGAGGAGCGGAAAGCCCGCATCGAGGAGCTGCGCCGTGCGGCGAAAGCCGACCTGCCGGGCCGCATCGGGCGGCTGTCGGAGGCGACGGGCCTGAAGTGCGAAAAACTTTCGATCCGCGCCTCGCGCACGAAGTGGGGGAGTTGCTCGGGGCGCAACCACATCTCGTTGAGCCTCTTTCTGATGACTCTTCCGGAGCACCTGCGCGACTATGTGATCGTCCACGAACTCTGCCACACGGTTCACCACGACCATTCGCCCCGTTTCCATGCCTTGGTCGACCGTCTGGTCGGAGGGCGTGAAAAAGCCCTTAACCGGGAGTTAAGGGCTTTCACGATTCGTTAGCGGGAATTTTCTATCGGGAGAGCGCCTGTTTCTCGCGTTTCCAGGTTGTGGCGCAGAATGCCGTGGCAAGCAGGCTGGCGACAATGAACATCCAGAAGGTGGCGTTCCATCCCAGCGAGTTGTCGTTGGCGACCGAACCCATGACGATTTTCGCCAGCACGGCGTCGCCGAACAGGTAGCCGAACAACCCGACGAATCCTGCGGCCGTTCCGGCTGCATTCTTCGGCACGAGGTTCAGCGCTTGAATGCCGATCAGCGCCACGGGACCGTAGATGCAGAACCCGATTTCGCAGAGCGCCGTGTAGACGACCGTGCGGCCGATGGCGGCAGGGTCGCCGCCGAAGATTTCAGCCAGCGACTGGGCAATGGGAGCGGCTTTCCAATAGACCAGAATGCCGATCAGCACCAACACCATGTAGATCACGTTGGCCGGGGCGCAGCGTCCCTTGAAGAATTTGGCCGAGATCCATCCGCAGATGATCGTTCCGGGGACGCCCGCGTAGTTGTGCAGCGAGAAGGCCAGGTTGCTCTGCGAGGCATCCATGATATTCATCTCCTGCAGGTAGACCGGCGCCCAGTCGCTGATGCCGTAACGCACCAGATAGACGAAAGCGTTGGCCAGGGCGATGAGCCAGAGAATCTTGTTCTTGAAAATGTAGTCGACGAAGAGTTTTTTGAAGGGGATTTTCTGTTCTTCTCCCTTGGCGGCCTTTACCGCCGAGTAATCGTTGCGGTATTCGTCGATGGGAGGCAGCCCGCAGGCCTGGGGCGTGTCGCGCAGCGCCCACCAACAGAAAACGGCCAGAAGAAGCGCCACGCAACTCGGGAAGATGAAGGCTGCACGCCACGTGTCGCCCCATCCCAGCATGGCGAAGATGGCGATTCCGGCGGTTACGAGCAGTCCCAGCGAGCCACTGCCGATCGTGTGCGACGTATTCCATACCGACATTTTGAAACTGCGTTCGTTCTGGGAGAACCAGTGGGCCATGATACGCCCGCAGGGAGGCCATCCCATGCCCGAAAGCCAGCCCACCAGCAGCATCAGACCGAAGATAATGCCTACGTTGATGCCGGGATTTGTGTGGCTGTAAGGGATCAGTCCCGTGCAAATCATCAGCAACGATGAGAGAATAAGTCCTACGACAAGGAATTTGCGTGCGTCGGAACGGTCGGAAAGGCTGCCCATGATGAACTTGCTGAAGGCATAGGCGATCGAGATCGCCGAACCCGCGAGTCCTACGCTGGCCTTGTCGAGGAGTCCCGACTCGATCATGCCTGGCGCTGCGAGCGAAAGATTCTTGCGCACCAGATAGTAGGCTGCGTATCCCAGAAACGCACCCAAAAATACGCGCAGACGCATCTGCGCGTATTTGGCCGGGATTTTGTCCTGGGAGAGCCTCGGTTTGGGAGCCGGAGGATTAAAAAAATTGAACATTTTAAGCTTGGGTTAAAGTCCGTTTAAGCTTCAAAGATATAATTTTTCGCCATCTTCGTGAAACTTTCGACCTGCGCATCGATCCATGCCTGGTCGCGGCCCAGTTCGCGGGCCATCGTTTCGGCGACCTTCGGAGCGGCGGCCATCGCCTCGCGGGCGTCGACGAACAGCAGCCGCACGCGGCGCGCCAGTACGTCCTCGACCGTGAGGGCCATCTCCTCGCGCACGGCCCAAACCACCTCGGCAAGCGTGTAGCCGAACTTCGGAGAGAGCTTTTCGCCCAGCGCCGGGTTTTCCTTGATCAGATTCAGGATCTTCGGCTCGTCCGAACCGTAAACGTACATATGGTCGGCGAGGTTGGGATTCTTGCGGTAGCCGTGGATGTGGAATTTCTTGGTCACGCACTTGCGCCGGGGAAGTCCCGCTACTTCGATGGCCTTGTCCACCGTGTCCTCGGCCATCAGGCGGTAGGAGGTCCACTTGCCGCCGGTGATCGTCACCAGACCGTTGTCCGAGGTGATGACCTTGTGGCTGCGCGAAATCTCCTTCGTGTTCTTGCCCTCCTTCTTGGGCGCCGCCAGCGGACGCTGACCCGCGAATACCGAGAGGATGTCCTTGTAGGTGGGCGCCGGGTTCATGTAGAGTCCCGCGGTGCCGAGGATGAAGTCGATTTCCTCCTTCAGCGGACGCGGCTCCTCCTCCGGGGTGGGGCGCACGATGTCGGTCGTTCCGACCACGACCTTGTCGTGCCAGGGCACGGCGAACAGCACGCGGCCGTCCGAGGTCTTGGGAACCATGATCGCATAGTCGCTCTGCAGGAATTTCATGTCCAGCACGAGGTGCACGCCCTGGCTCGGGGTGACCATCTTGCGGTGTTCGGGGCTGTCCATGTGCATGATGTCGTCGACGAAGCAGCCGGCGGCGTTCACGACGCTGCGCGCCTTGATCGAATACTCCTCGCCGGTGGTGTTGTCGACGAACTTCACGCCGGCGACCTTGCCCGCCTCATTGTGCAGGATGCCCGTCACGGTGGCCTCGTTGACGACCGTGCCGCCGTTCTCGACGCAGGTCTGGGCGAGGTTGATGGCCATGCGCGAGTCGTCGAACTGTCCGTCGTGGTAGACCACGCCGCCCTTCAGCCCCTTTTCGACCGAGGTGGGGATGTATTTCATCACTTTCTTGGCGGAGATGTACTTCGAACGTCCGTAGCCGAAGCCGAACGAGAGCAGGTCGTAGAAGGTCAGGCCGCAGAAGTAAAGGAAATTGTCCCAGTAGCGGTAGTTCGAAATGACGAACGCCTGGTCCTTCACCAGATGCGGGGCGTTGGCCTTCATGCGGCCGCGCTCGCGCAACGCTTCAAGCACCAGCATCACGTCGCCCTTTTGCAGGTAGCGCACGCCGCCGTGCACGAGTTTGGTCGAGCGGCTCGACGTACATTTCGCAAAGTCGGTCTTCTCCAGGCAGGCTACGCTCATGCCGCGCGTGGCTGCATCCACCGCGACGCCGAGTCCGGTCGCACCGCCGCCTACGACTACCATGTCCCAGATTTTGCCCTTGTCGGACAACTTTTTGATTTGTGATGCTCTTTCCATAAATATCGGTTTGATGATTGATTTCGTTTCGGAACAAAAGTACAAATCATTTCGGCGATTTCAAAATAAAAAACCTTTTAATTTGAAATATTCTGATCGGGCATGCAATTTCTTGCGGGAGGGAAAATAATCGCGGCGGAATGTTCGTGTTTCGAATATTTTTCGTATATTAGTCTCTCAAAACTTTAAAATTTTAATTGCGCATGAACAAACCAGGTGAAGAACCACTTTTGAGCCTTCCGGAACGGCACAGCCGTATTTTGTCGCTGTTGCAGCAGAACGGCTCGATTTCGGTGACACAGCTCTCCGAGCTTTTCAAGGTTTCGGAAGTGACCATCCGCAAGGACCTGTCCTACCTCGAACAGCAGAAGAAACTCTACCGGACGCATGGCAGCGCCATTCTTATAAGCCCTTATATCAGCGATCGCCACGTCAACGAGAAAGAGAAGAAGAACGTCGCCGAGAAGCGGGCGATCGGTGCCGCCGCCGCGGCCCTCGTGTCGCAGGACGATTCGATCATCATCGCTTCGGGCACGACGATGGCCTTTCTGGCCCGGGAGATCAAACCCGTAGGCCGCCTGACGGTCATCACGGCGGCGGTTCCCGTGACGCAGATTCTCTCGCAGCACGCCGATGTGGACGTCATCCAGCTGGGCGGCATCACCCGGAGCAGTTCGGTTTCGGTCGTGGGGCCTTTTGCCGAGGCGATGCTCCGCAATTTCAATTGCAGCAAACTGTTCGTAGGCGTGGACGGTATCGACACGGAGTTCGGACTGACGACGACCAACGTGCTCGAAGCCTCGCTGAACGATGCGATGATCAATGCCGCGCAGAAGGTCGTGGTGCTGGCCGACTCGTCGAAATTCGGCCGCCGCGGGTTCAGCAAGATCTGCGATCTGGAGGCTGTCGATCGAATCATCACCGACAGCGGCGTGCAGCCCCTCTATCTGGAGCGTCTGCGTGAACGCGGCATCGAGGTGACGGTGGTGGATGTCTGACAGATACCTTATTATATAAAACGAGAGCGGCAACCGATTTTGCCGCTCTCGTTTTTTTGTGGTCCAGGAACCCTATTTCTTCAGCAGGGCCTGCAAACGCTCGGGATAGTCGGTGGTGATGTAATCCACGCCCAAGTCGATGAAGTATTTCATGTCCGCTTCCTCGTCCACGGTCCAGACGTTGACTTCGAGTCCCAGGTCGTGGGCCTGCTTCACCCATTCGGGGTTTTTGCGGAGCACCTTCATCGAGTAGTCGATGCCGGCCAGCCCCAGTTTCTTGATGCTCTTGGGAGCCAGGTCGCCGTTGAGGTAGTAGATTTTGGTGTCGGGAATGAGCTTCTTGAATGCCATGCAGGCGTTGATCGAGAAGGCGATGATCTCCGTCTGGTCCAGCACGCCGTATTTCTTGAGCTGCTTGACGATCTTTTTGGCGGCGAGGTCTTCGCGGTTGTAATCCGAAAGCGACTTCATTTCGAGAATCAGGCGCGTGTCGGGTTTCGAGGCGACGAGTTTCAGGTAGGCGTCGAACGTGGGGATGTTCTCGCCGTTGGGCAGCACGATGGCCGTGATCTCCTTGGCGGTGGCTTTCTCCATGTTGACGTCCGTGCCTTTGTAAATGCGGTCGTGGTTGACGATCAGTTTGTCGTCGGCGGTGAGCCATACGTCGATTTCCGAGCCGAAGACACCGACGGCGTCGGCTTTCGTGAACGAAGCGATCGAGTTCTGCGCCGATTCGGGGGCTGTCCAGTAACCGCGGTGTGCGATTACCTTGGGTTGGGCTGCGACGGCGCCTCCTGCTAACAGCATGGCGGCGGCCAAAATGAGGTTTTTTGTCATATCGTTTGAAATGTTAGTTGGTGACTTCTGAAACGAAACTATTACAAAGGTAGCAAACATTTCCGGATTTACAAGTCGAAAGGAAGGCAAAACTTTCGTTTGCATAAGGATGTCGCCGCAGCCGTTTTCGGGGATTCCGGGCATGAAATGGTCGATTTTTATTGTTAATTGAAGCAAAATTATGCCGGGCGTCACGGATTTTTTTCCTATCTTCGTGCAATCCGAATCCGGATACTCAAACTTAAAACCACAAAATAAGAGCCATGAAAGAAAAAGTCAGCAAGAAATTCAATGAACTTTACGGCGAAGGAGCCATCCTGTTCGCCTCTCCGGGCCGCATCAACCTGATCGGCGAGCATACGGACTACAACGGGGGTTTCGTCTTCCCGGGGGCGGTCGATAAGGGCATTGTCGCAGCGATCCGGCTCAACGGCACGGACAAGGTGCGCGCTTATGCGCTCGACCTGGGCGAAAGCTCGGAGTTCGGTCTGAACGAGGCGGACAAACCGGCCGAGAGCTGGGCGTGCTACATCTTCGGCGTCTGCCGCGAGATTCAGAAGCGCGGCGGCAAGATCGGCGGTTTCGACACGGTGTTTGCCGGAGACGTGCCCCTGGGCGCCGGCATGTCGTCGTCGGCAGCGCTGGAGTCAACCTACGCCTTTGCGCTGAACGACCTCTATAACTGCGGTATCGACAAGTTCGAACTGGCGAAGATCGGTCAGTCGACCGAGCACAACTACTGCGGCGTGAACTGCGGCATCATGGACCAGTTCGCCTCGGTGTTCGGCAAGAAGGGCAACCTGATCCGTCTGGACTGCCGTTCGCTGGAATACGCCTACTTCCCGTTCGACCCGAAGGGCTATAAGTTGGTTCTGCTGGATTCGCGCGTGAAGCACGAACTGGTAGGCTCTCCGTACAACGACCGCCGCGCTTCCTGCGAGCGCGTTGCGAAAGTGCTGGGGCAGGAGTTCCTGCGCGGCGCCACGATGGAGCAGCTCGAAGCCGTCAAGGATCGGATTTCGGAGGAGGACTACAAGCGCGCCCGCTATGTGATCGGCGAGGAGAAGCGCGTTCTGGACGTATGCGAAGCGCTCGAAAAGGGCGACTACGAGACGGTCGGCAAGCGCATGTACGAGACCCACTGGGGCATGTCGAAGGACTACGAAGTGTCGTGCGAGGAGCTGGACTTCCTGGCGGAGGTCGCCGAGGAGTGCGGCGTGACGGGTTCACGCATCATGGGCGGCGGCTTCGGCGGCTGCACGATCAACCTGGTGAAGGACGAACTTTACGACAACTTCATCGCCACGGCCAAGGAGAAGTTCAACGCCAAATACGGCCACGAACCGAAGGTTTACGACGTCGTGATCTCCGACGGTTCGCGCCGGCTGTAATTTTCGATGATTGCGGCGCATCCGCCGCAATCATCCCCCCGAACGGGACGAATGGAGCATACGTCATCCATTCGTCCCGTTTTTACGATGTATGCCTCGCTGATCAAAAACGACGGAACTTTCGGGGGGGGGCAATCCGTGGACGGCTTCGGTCGAATTGAAAACAGCGGACTCTTGTGGTCCGCCCTTTTCGTTTTTGCAGGCTATATGAAAAACGCCATCGCCGAGAGCAGTTTGCGCAATTCGGCCAGCGCTCCCGAGATGTGGTACTGCACGGTCTTGGGGCTGATGTTGAGCGCCTCGGCGATATCGTTGTAGGACATGTTCTCGTAACGGCTCATGCAGAAAACCCGCCGACGCTGCTCGGGCATGTTGCGGACCGCCAGGTCGATCATCTCCAACAGGTCGTCCGTCGACACGCTTTCGTCGGCCTGGGGCGCGGCGGGACTCTCCGCAGCTCCGGTTTCCGCCTGATATTTGGACTCTACCTGCCGGTGCTTGTAGGCATTGAAGATGGCATTGCGCGTCATGCGGAACAGATAGCCCCGAAACGAAAGGACGGCCCCGAGTCCCCGGCGCTGTTCCCAGATTTTCAGGAAAATATCGTGCGTGACATCTTCGGCGTCGGTCCGGTCTTTGAGCAGCCGGAAGGCGAAATCACGGACCTTGGAGGCATAGCGCAGGTAAAGGATATCCAATGCTTCGGAATCCCCGTCACGGAGTTTTTTCAGGATAATATGTTCGTCGCAATCCATAGTCGGTCGGTGCAAATATAGATTTTAAGCGAATAAATTAAAAATCTTTTCTCCTTTTTTCACGATTTTTTAACGGAACGGCGGAAATATAAAAAAAATTGTACGAACTGACTGGCCATCGCCGCCGGCAAGTTGTCTTATTTATGGAACCGGCTCCGAAAACAACTATTTAACCTAAAAAACTCAACATGAAAAAACAGCTACTATTCATTGCGGTCCTGTTGTGCGCATGTCTGGCGGGCAGCTGCAAGGACGACGATCCGGCGGCCCCCGACAGTCTTTACATGCACAGCACGTCGGGAACCGTAGAGGCCGCTGCCGGCACACAGTCCGTGACGATCTACACCACCTGCGGTTGGAAGGCCACCGGCGACGACTGGATCACGATCGAACCCCTTTCGGGAGGCGAAAAGGGCATTTTCGCCGTTCACCTCAGCTTCGGGGCCAACGACACGGGCGCACTGCGCACCGGCCGGGTCGTCTTCGAGGCCGGGACCTATTCGGAAACCTACACCCTGACGCAGAAAGCGCAATAAACCGCAGCCCCTCTAAAACCGGCACACGATGAGCAAAACGGAACGCAAGCGAATCATCGACTACATATTCCGCCATCCGGACACCCCGGAAGACATCCGGCAGCAATTCGAACGCTGGATGCTGGCCCGGGAGCACGACTCCGGGATCGACGAAATCCTGTGGGACATCTGGGAAAACCATGCGGCGCCCGCCTCGGAGGAGGAGGACCGCAGGGGACTCGAACGGCTCCGGGCATCGCTCCGCGCAAGCCGGGTCCGCACGCTTCCACGCCGCGTCCTGCGCTATGCAGGCATGGCCGCCGCCGTCGTGCTGGTATTCCTCGGAGGCTATTTCGCCGCCACGCAGACACTCGCACCCGAAAAGGAGGTCACGCTGCTGACTGCCAAGGGACATGTCGGGGAGTTCACCCTGCCCGACGGGACGAAGGTGTGGCTCAACGGCGAAAGCCGGTTGAAGTACAACGCGGAATTCTCGGGCAGGACCCGCGACGTGGCCCTGACGGGCGAAGCGTTCTTCGAAGTCCGGAAAGACACGCTGCGGCCGTTCCGCGTCAGCATGAACGATTTGCAGGTCGAGGTGCTGGGCACCTCGTTCGACGCCATGAACTACGCGTTCGGATCGAGCGAGGAGATAGTGCTCAAAACCGGCTCGGTGAAGATCTCCGGGGAGCATCTCCGAAGCCCCGTGACGCTGCGTCCCGACGAGCGGTTCTCGCTCGACCGGCTTTCGAAACGCGCCTGCGTCGAAAAGGTCGACGCGCGGAATTACAGCCAGTGGTTCTCGTCGCGTCTGATCTTCGACAACACGCCGCTGAAAGACATTATCATCAACCTCGAACGGAGGTACAATATCGAAATCTCCCTCTCTTCGAACATCTCGCCTGAAAAACGACTGTCGCTGGTCGTTTGCCACGAACCGCTGGAAGACCTCATGGAGGTAATGTCCTCGCTGATGTCGATCCGCTACCGCATAGACGGCAACCGCGTCCTGATCACCCAGAGATAAACCCTGTAACATAGACGGTCTGTCCCGAAACCTCCCGCAACAAGAGGCTCCGGCATACCCTTTCATTTGAAAAATCGAATCAAACACAAACCGAAACTATCATGAATGAACTCAACGTTTTGAAAAGGATCTGCCGGCATCTGTTCCTGGCGGTCCTCCTCTGCGCGGTGTCGGCCGCCACGGCTTCGGCCCAGGTCCCGACCGTCACCGTCGATGCGAAGAACGTTACCATCAAAGAGCTGTTGCAGCGCATCGAAGCCAACAGCCAGTACACGTTCGCCTACATCGACGCCGACATCAACCCCGACAAACGGGTGTCGGTGAAGGCCGTCAACCGCAGCATCGCCTCGATCATCGCCGAGGTGCTTCCCAATGTGAATATGGAAGTTAAGGGGCTGAAAATCGTCCTCACAGCCAAACGGGGGGGGGAATCGCAGACCCGCCCGGCCGCTGACGCCGGACGCACCGTGAAGGGCCGCGTGACCGACGAAAGCGGCGCGCCGGTGATCGGCGCCACCGTCATCCTGAAAGGCACCACGGTCGGCACGGCGACCAACGCCACGGGCGAATACGCCATCGACATCCGGCAGGCCGACGCCGTGCTGGTCTACTCGCTCATCGGCTACAACAAGGTCGAGGTGGCGCTCTCCGAGGGCCAGACGCAGGCCGACGTTACGCTGAAAAGCGAGGCGATCGCCATGGACAACGTGGTGGTCGTAGGCTACGGCGTGCAGAACAAGCGCGACGTGACGACGGCCATCTCGTCCATCAAGGCCGAAGACTTCGCCGCCATGCCGACGGCCGATTTCCGCGACGCCATGGCCGCCAAGATGCCGGGCGTGCAGGTGCTCACCCTGGGCGGCCAGCCCGACGGCAACGTTTCGATCCGCATCCGCGGCATCCAGTCGGCCACGTCGGGCAACGACCCGCTCTACGTCATCGACGGCGTTCCGTGCGACGCCCGGGCCTTCTCGAACCTCGAAAGCAGCGACATCGAGAGCCTCGAAGTGCTCAAAGATGCCTCGGCGGCGGCGATCTACGGTTCGCGCGGCTCGTGCGGCGTCATCCTCATCACGACCAAACGCGGCGAGGGCGAACGCCCCGTCGTGAGCTATGACGGCCAGTTCAGCGTCTCGAGCGTCTCGAAGACGATCGACATGCTCAATGCCTATGAATTCGCCAAAATCTTCAAAGAGGCCCGCGACGGCGCCTACCTGTTCAACGTTCCGACGGGTTCGATCGACGACCCCTACGAGGACCGTCCCCAGACCTACCACCGCGTTGACCCGCTCATCACGGCCTACCTGCAGGACAAGACCGGCACGATGACCGACACCGACTGGCAGGACGCCATCTTCCGCACGGCCTATTCGACCAAGCACTCTGTATCGGTCTCGGGCCGCACCAAGACGCTGGGTTACTACATCGGCGCCAACTACCTCTACCGCGAGGGAACGATCATCGGGTCGGATTTCGAACGTTACAGCCTGCGGGCCAACATCGACGGCAAGCGCAACCGGCTGAAATACGGCGTCAGCTTCTCGCCCTCCTACTCGAAGACCAACTACATCTCCTCTGACACGCAGTACGGCGACGATGGTGTAATCGCCTCGGCACTGATGGCGCCTCCGGTCTTCCCGGTCTACAACACCGATGGCTCCTACAACTGGGACATGAACGGATTCCTGCGCGTCAACAGCTGGGACACCCAGACCAACGAGGTGCTCAACCCCGTGGCGCTGGCGCTCGAAATCGACGACGTGCGCGAGAAGATCAACATTCTGGGCAACGCCTACGTCTCCTATGAGTTCATCAAAGGGCTGGAATACAAATTCACGGCCGGCGGCGACTACTACTCCTACATCCGCAACTACTACCGCCCCTCGTACATCCCCCTGCGCGGCCATAAATATTACGACGATCTGTCAGCCCCCAAAGCGCAGAACAACATGAACTCCTATTTCCACTGGACGATCTCCAACCAACTTTCCTTCAACCGCACCTTCGGCGATCATTCGGTCAACGCCGTGGCGGTCTACGAAGCCGAGAAGCAGGGCATCCAGACCTCGCAGATCGTGGGCACCGGCACGGCCGGCGACGACAAGATCCGCACCACGAAGGGCAAGACCATCGACCTGACGGAGACCTACAACAACAAGTACGCCTACACCTTCGCCTCGTGGCTCGTGCGTGCGCAGTACTCCTACAAGGGCCGTTACATGGTTTCGGCCTCGATCCGCGGCGACGGTTCGTCGCGCTTCGCCCCCAACACCCGGTGGGGTTATTTCCCGGCGGCCTCCGTGGGATGGCGCATGAGCGACGAGAGCTTCCTGCGCGATGTGAAATGGGTCGACGACCTGAAAATCCGCGCCAGCGTGGGACAGACCGGTAACGCTCAAATCGGCAATTCTGAATACCTGGCGCTCTACGGCTCGACGAACATCGATCTCGGCAACGGACTCACTTCGCAGGTCTATCCCACGCAGATCGCTAACAACGACCTGGGCTGGGAGAAGAACACGCAGTACAACGTTGGTCTGGATGTCAGCCTGTGGCGCGGCACCCTCGGATTCACCGCCGACTACTACTATTCGAAGACGACCGACATGCTGTTCGACGTTCCCGTCTCATCAGTATCGGGCCTCACCTCGTCGAACGTCAACATCGGTTCAATGCAGAATAAAGGTATCGAGCTGGCGCTCACCTCGCGGCGCAGCTTCGGCGACTTCTCCTACGCCTTTGCCGCCAACTGGTCGCTCAACCGCAACAAGGTGCTGAGCCTCGGCGATGAGAACGCCGACATCATCAAAGAATCCTCCTACGCCGGCGGTTACTACCTCACGCGTGTAGGCCAGCCCGTCGGCTGTTACTACCTGCTTGTGCAGGACGGCATCTTCCACAACCAGGAGGAGCTGGACTCCTATCCCCATTTCGACACCACGACGATCGGCGACTTCCGCTTCGTCGACGCCAACGGCAACGGCATTCTCGAAAAGGACGCCGACCGCGTGATCGTAGGCAACTACATGCCCGATTTCTACTACGGCTTCTCGGTTAACCTCTCGTACAAGGGCTTCGACCTGGCGGCCAACTTCCAGGGCGTCTACGGCAACGAAATCCTGAACCTCGAACGCCGCTACCTGCTCAACATGGAGGCTTCGTCGAACATGATGAAGGAGTCGCTGCAACGCTATCCCTACGGCGAACTGAACCGCGCGACCCGCAAATCGAGCGGCAACAACGGCGCCTGTACCTCGACGTTCCACCTCGAAGACGGCTCCTACCTGCGCCTGCAAAACCTTTCGCTGGGATACACCTTCCCCGACCGCTGGACCCGCAAGGCCGGCATCTCGAAGCTGCGCATCTACGTGCAGGGCACGAACCTCTTCACGTGGACCGACTATTCGGGCTACAACCCCGAGGTCAACAAACGCTCGACGGACGCCCTGCGTCCGGGCGAGGACTACTGCTCCTATCCGCTGTCGCGCACGTTCAGCGTCGGTGTGAACTTTAACCTGTAATCAAAAATGACGATGACTATGAAACCGAAATATTTCCTTGCGCTGGGACTCCTCGTACTGGGTCTGGGCTCGTGCGGCGAAAGTTTCTTCGAACAGTACCCGAGCAACAACATCACCGAAGGCAACTTCTACAAGACCGACGACGACTTCAACCAAGGAGTCGTGGCGTGCTATGCCAAACTCAAAACCCAGATGAGCTTCCACCTCACGGAGATCGGCTACCGCGGAGACGAAAACGTCCTTGAATCGATGGCTGTATCGACGCAGAACCGCTACGACATCGACCATTTCGCTGAGACAGCTAACAACGGCATCCTGAACGACATCTGGAATGCCTGGTACAACGGCATCTATCGCTGCAACGACGTACTCGACCACATGACCGGAGCCAAGATCGCCAACTACGACAAATATCGCGGCGAATGTCTGTTCCTGCGGTCGTGGTGGTATTTCAACCTCTACCGCGTCTTCGGCGTGGTGCCCATCACCCGCACCGTGGTAACCCCAGCAGCTGCCAAACTCATCCCCCGCTGCACAGAGGAGGAGATGTACACGCTGCTGACCGAAGACCTTGCCGAGGCGGCCCGGCTGTTGCCGCCGACACCGGGTCCGGAAAAGGCCCGTGTGGCGAACATCGCGGCCTACACGCTGCTGGCGAAGGTCTACCTCACGTTCGGCAAGCCCGCCGAGGCCAAGACGGCCCTCGAAGAGGCGATGAAGAACACCTCCTACGGACTGGAATCGACGACGAAAAAGGTTTTCGACGTGGGTAACAAAATGAACCGGGAGATCATCTTCGCGCTCTACTACAACAAGACCAACGACAACGGCCACGGTTACTGGTACAGCGCCAACACAGATGTGTTGGCAGACATCAACAACCCCACACCAACCTTCAAGGCGATCTACGACAGCGAGAAGGACAACCGTCTACCGCTGATCAGCTCCTACACCAAGATTAAAGACAATCTCTTCGCCATGACCAAATGGTACGACACCTACGACGCAACCTACACAACGCAGGTGGGCAACGATTTCCCGCACCTGCGCTATGCCGACGTGGTGCTGATGTACGCCGAGGCGCTGGCCGAATCGGGAGGCAGCCTGGGCGACGCGCTGGAATGGCTCAATAAGACCCGCACGCGGGCCGGGCTCGACGAACTGACGACCGACGAGGTCAAAAGCCTAGCGGAGTTCCGCCGCGAGCTGGCCGCTGAACGGGGCCGTGAGTTCGCCCTCGAAGGCCACCGCTGGTTCGACCTCGTGCGGCTGGGGCTGGCCGTCGACTATTTCCGCGAAATGGGCTACTCACTCGATTCGCACAACCTGATCTTCCCGATCCCGCAAAACCAGATCGAAATCGTGAACAACCCGTCGATTCTCTGGCAGAATCCCGGTTTCAATTAACCAACCACTTAAGTCAGAACAAGCATGAAAAAGATAATCAACCTTTTGCTGATATCGTTCATCGCCGCGTGCCTCACCGCATGCTGGAGTGAGGATATCCCCGAAGCCGGAGCGGCCCGCCACCAGGTCACCGATCTCACCGCCACGCCGGGCGACGAGGAGGTACTGCTCGCCTGGAGCCTGCCCGAAGGCTGGAACCCGACGGACTTCATCGTCTACTACACCGATGCCGATTCGGAAACGGTCACCCTGCGCACGGGCGGCGAGATGAACTGCACGGTCGGCGGACTCGTCAACGACACGCAGTACACCTTCTACGTGCAGGCGGTCTACGGAAAACTCGTCTCGAACTACGTCGCCGTCGTTGGCAGACCCGCCACGACCCGGTTCCCGGTCACCGACCTCACGGTCGATGCGGGCGACTCGTTCGTGAGTCTCGCGTGGACCAAGCCCGCGACGACGGTGCTCTCCTACACGCTCTCCTACTACAACGAGGACACACCCGACAACGTCGAGCAACAGACGCTCGACAAGGACGCGACGAGCGTGACGCTTGACAAGCTGATCAACGACAAGAACTATTACTTCTCGCTGACGGCCAACTACGAAAAGGGCGCCTCGGAACCGGCCACCGCGAAAGCGATGCCGACCCTGGCGATCCCCTACATCCTCGACCGCGACAAGGCGGCCAAGAACCAGCCGATCACATTCTCGTTCAACACCGAAGACTACCCGACGGCCACCGACGTGAAGTGGACCTTCCCGGGCGACGTCGTGAAGGAGGGAACCGTCGTGAAATACGGACTGGGCACGGTCGGCACACAGACCGTGAAGCTGAACGCCACGATCGACGGCAACGCCCGCTCGTGGACCCTCGAGGTCGAAATCCGCGAATACGTCATCTACAGCACCGACTGGGCGCAGGACGGCTCGAACTACAACGGATTCAAAGGCACTTGTCCGGTGTTCTCGCCCGACGGAAAGACCGTCTACATCATCACCTTCAACAAAGTCTCCGCCCTCTACGCCTTCGACGTCGTGACAGGCAATGAGAAGTGGCGTTACCTACCAACCTCCAAATCAGGAAGCTACAACATGCTCACCGTGAATCCCGTGACAGGCGACATTTACTACGGCACGACAAGCGCTGGACAGTTCTATGCCATCACGCCGGAAGGCGAGTTGAAGTGGATCTTCTCCGAAGCCGGTTCAATGAAGAGCGCCGCCCCGGCCGTCAATGCTAACGGAACAGTGGTTTACATTTGTGATGCTTTGGGTAAAGCCTTCGCCATAGACGCTGCATCGGGACAAAAGAAATGGCAGTTTTCAGCAGGAGATGCCGGAAGGGGCCTGCTGGTTAACGGCAGCGAGCTGCTGATCGGAACGCAAACCGACGCTTTCTTCGTCAATATTGAAACCGGCGAACAAATCGCCAAGGTTACCCTTGGCTGCGAAATGTCCGACATCACCGGATTTGCCGTCAACAGCGACAAAACCCTTGCTTATTTTGGTGGCAGAAATGGTTATATAGGGGCCGTTAACATAAAAACACATGAAGCGATAAAATCGTTGGTAGTAGAGAAAGACAATCCCAACCTCCTTTATGAGCCCGTTGTGGCCCCCAACGGTTCGGTCTTCGCCGGTTCGAAAAACGGTTCGGTCTACAACGTGAAGGGCGACCTTTCGGCCGTCAACTGGGAGTACGTCCACACCGGCAGCTCCCTCGCCAACGCCTTCAATTACTCCCACCCGTGCGTCGACAGCGAAAACCGCTTCTACATCACTTCGGGACAGACCTCTAACACGACCTACATCTTCGATGCCAGCGGCAACGTGGTTGATTCTTGGACCTACGAGAGCGGCGACAACAACCAGAAGCAGATGGGCGGCAACAACTATCTCGACGGAGTCATTTATTCGGCTTTCATCGGCGGCTCAAGCAAGAACGGCGTTTTCGTCGGCAAATACGTCGGCGGCGAACGCGCATCGAGCTGGAGTACCCATGGCGGCGACATTTGTGGATCGTGCTGCGTCAAATAATTGAATCAAGAGACGCCGGGAATCCCCGGCGTCTCCTTTCACCAGCCAAAATAAAACAATGAAGAAACTACTGCTCATAACGATAACCTTTCTGCTGACTGCTGGATCCGTCCGGGCCGAATACCCCCTGGGCGTATCGCTCGGCATGGTGAAGGTCCCTGAGCCCGAAAAACTCGCGCAGATCAAAGCCGCGGGCATCGACCACGTGGAGGTTGTCTTCAACTATTTCTGGCGCAACGCTCCCGAGAACGAATGTTACACCCGGGCCTACCGCGTCAAGGCGCTGCTCGAAGAAGCCGGACTGAAAGTCTGGTCCTGCCACCTGCCGTTCAGCCGCCAGCTCGACATCTCGGTACCCGATCCGGCGCTGCGCGAACAGAACGTCGCGCTTATGGAGCGGATGATCCGCCTCGCGTCGATCTTCGGCCCGCAGCGGCTCGTGCTCCATCCCAGTTCGGAGCCGATCGCCGACGAAGAACGGGAGATCCGCCTGCAGAACTCGGCCAACTCCATCGGTCGCCTCGCGCTGTCCGCCAAAGAGATCGGCGCGGTGCTCTGCATCGAGAACCTGCCCCGCACGTGCCTGGGCCGCGACTCGGGCGAGCTTATGCGGCTCATCGCCGACTACCCCGAAGTCATGGTCTGCTTCGATTCGAACCACCTGCTCAAAGAGGAGCATGCGCACTTCTTCGAGGCCGTCGGCAACCGCATCGGCACGATCCACGCTTCGGACTACGACCGCAAGGACGAACGTCACTGGCTGCCGGGCGAAGGCGTCATCGACTGGCCTGATTTCCTCCGCCGCCTACAGGCTTCCGGCTACAAGGGAGTTTTCATGCACGAAGTCCGCGCCGGGGTGAACGCTACGCCCGAAAATGTCGTAAAAGCCTACAAAGAGGTTATTCTCGGCAAAATGAAAAAATAACCCAATCAAATGCCACAAATATGAATAACATAATAAAATTCTATTTGCTCCGAGGCTTGCTACTTTTCTGCACAGGAATAGGATTACTCGCCGTGGGTTGTTCTAATGACAACGACGATTCGTCCCGCGAACTCGCTTCGAAAACCAATTTAACGCTAACGGAATACTACAATGAGCAAGGAACAATAACGGTGCCCGCCTGGGAGAGGAATAACAGGGCCGGACTGTTCGTTACGGACCAAAACGCTCCGGAAGCCGTCTATACAGCACCGATCCAGTCGGGATCACAAAAATCGCTCTTTCTCTTCACACTCGACGCACCGCAACATGCAACCTCGACGGTCGTCGCATTTTGGCCCTCGGATGCCAATCTCCGCTGTGAAAACGGCACGTTAAAAACTGTCATCCCTACGATGCAAACGGGTTTTGTCACCCCGATTCTCGTCGGCAAGGCCACAGCACAACTCAATGCCTACGAGGGTTGCAGTATGGAACTGAAAAACCTTTTCTGCACGATGTATATCAGCGTCAAGAAAGGCCACTATTCAGTCAGCAAAGTGGTCATAAAGGCCAACGGCGGCGAAGCAATTGCAGGGGAATTCACCGTTGACATCGATGACTGGTCAACATCAGCATCAGAACAGACGATCACTGTAACACTGCCCACCCCCATGGATTGTTCACAGGAAACACAACTGATACCCGTTATGATCGCCCCTGCGACACTCTTGCAAGGGTATACTGTGACCATCTACGATTCCAAAGGCGAAGATATAGCTTTAATCAAAAAAACAGAACCGGTGACCTTGGAGGCCGGAGGCAAGCTCGACACTGATTTGATGGCAGGCCCGGCCTTCCCGAGCCAGTGGATCTTCTCGGCATCGACTGTCGGACAGTACAACTCCTCGTGGAGCGCTTCGAACATGCTTCCGTCGACCTCGGGCAGTTCGGGTTATATATCCGTCGTACGCGGCGAGGCCAACGTCGGGCGTGAATTCACCCGCACGGTCAATTCATACCGTCCCTCCGTCTCGACAATGGTCGAAGGTGACTACTGGCTCTACACCCTGCCCGTAAGGCGACTCGAAGCCGGTACGGCCGTAGAGTTCGACGCCACGATGGCCGGCGAAGCCAATTCGCCCAAATACTTCATCGTGGAGTATCTCGACGGAGGTGTCTGGAAGAGCGTCGAAGAGGACCTGCTCACCGCACCCGAGGACCCCTCGATCCGTTATTCCTACAAGTGCTCGGGCGTGGCCACAGGAACCAACTACCAGCACGCCAGCATCATGCAGACCATCCGTTTCACCGATCCCGTCGAGGGTGCGGTGCAGATCCGCTGCCGCGCTGTGGGTCCTTACACCTGCACGGGTGGTACACAAGACATTTCGGCTGACGACTCAGCAAGTCAATTACCCCAATTCGGGTTCTCGGGCTCTTATGTCCAGAACCTCGGCACGGCGGTCCCGGGCGACACGAAAAAGGTGCTCTGCCTCGGCAACTCGTTCTCCTATTACAGCAACCCGGCGTGGATGCTCAAAGAGATCGCCTGGAACGAAGGCCACTATCTCAATGTCAAGGGGCATTTCAAGGGTTCGCAGAATTTCGGACAGCAGTTGGGGCTGTCGTTCTCGACCGACGCCATCGACATCGGAGGCTACGACTACGCCTTCATTCAGGACCAGAGCCAGAATCCCGCGACCTACGGACGCGACGGCACGGCGTCAATAGCTGCCAACTGCACGGCATTGGCGGACAAAATTCGGGCGAAATCGGCCTCCTGCAAAGTCATTCTCGAACAGACCTGGACCTTCTCGGCCAGCAGCTACGGCGGATTCACCGACTTCGCGACTTTCGAAAACTACAATGCCAAGGGTGCACGTGCCATGGCAAAAGCCGCCGGAACGTGGATATCGCCGATCGGCGAAGCGTTCCGTATCGTGCGCGAAGGCTCTTCGGGCATCAACC
>ERZ826396.297-NODE-297-length-75792-cov-16.235314_pt1 | contig 75792 bp, 87 predicted proteins | sample MGYA00519926_ERZ826396 | MGnify/ENA primary metagenome ERZ826396 (study PRJEB31778, sample SAMEA3449230) | human gut metagenome | biome: human gut; feature: human-associated habitat; material: faeces | place: United Kingdom | collected 2010/2012 ... | reverse complement strand
GTTTTCTTGATTTTCTTTGTTTTTTGTCTTTTCTTTGCAAATAGCTTTAAATATCGTCGGTGCTTCAAACTCCCAATCAATCGTTACCACAAAATCCCCTCCTAAAAGAGTTGACTAAAATAATATAAATAGTATGGTTACACCGGTTACAGTGGTTACATCGGTTACATTAGACAAATATTTATACTCTATGACAAATTTTATCATACTTGAGAATATTAATCAAGATTTATGCTATTTCTCAATGACCTAAAACCCAGAAATTTGCCAGTTTGCCATCTTATTTGCCTTCCAACAATTATACCCGTTCTTCTTATCTTTCCTATGCAATATTCGATATGCAACATGGCATAGTATAAATGTATTTACTATACAAATATTACGAAATCTATATAATATAAAACATTGCACTTGTTTATTTAATACAATAAAAAACAGCGTCCCCCGACATCACTTTGCCGAAAAACACTGCTTCTATCCTGCGCCCTCAGGGACTCGAACCCTGGACCCACTGATTAAGAGTCAGTTGCTCTACCAACTGAGCTAAGGGCGCATATGTTATTTTGATTGCGTAAAATATAATATCACGCTGCCGAGGGCATGTCAACTCTTTTTTCCCGAAAATCCCAAAAAAATTTTTGATTTTCCCTTAGAATATGATATACTGTAACGGCAAAACAGAATTTTTACAACCGGAATGAGGTTTTTACATGACAAAACAAATCACACTGCCGGAGGACGTGAACGCCCTTCTGCAAACCCTCAACAACGGCGGTTACGAAGCCTACATTGTCGGCGGCTGTGTGCGGGATTCCATTCTTGGGCGCATCCCCCAGGACTGGGACATCACCACATCTGCTCTGCCGGAGCAGACAAAGGCGTTATTTTCCCACACCTTTGACACAGGCATCCAGCACGGCACCATCACCGTTGTTCTGAACAAAACCAATTACGAAATCACCACCTACCGCATTGACGGGGACTATGCCGACGGCAGACATCCCGACCAGGTTTCTTTTACTTCCAATCTGGAGGAAGACCTTTTGCGGCGGGACTTCACCATGAACGCCATTGCCTACCACCCTGCCGAAGGATTCCGCGACCCTTTCGGCGGACAGGAGGACATCAGCCGTTCTCTCATCCGCGGTGTTGGCGAGCCTGCCAAGCGATTCCAGGAAGATGCTCTGCGGATGCTGCGGTGCGTTCGTTTTGCGGCACAGCTGGGCTTTCAGGTGGACGATGCCACTTACACCGCATTGCAGGAAAACGCCGCACTCATTGAAAAAATCAGTGTAGAACGCATCCACGAGGAGCTGGACAAACTTTGGAAATCTCCATTTCCCGAAAAGCTGTCCTTACTTCTGGAAAGCGGTCTTTTGCCCCACATTGACGGTTTACTGGACAAACGTCTGACGGCATTGGGCGAAACACTGGTTCCCCAGCTGAAAGCCGCTCCCGTTTCTGCCCCTCTGCGGTGGACGCTGGTGCTGCAATCCTTCACAGAAGCCGAGGCAAAGACTTTCTGCAAAAAACTGAAATTTGACAACGCCACAGCCAAGCAGATTCAAACCTATCTGCGGCACTTATCCCAGCCCATCCCCCAGACACCTTACGAAGTGCGGAAGCTGGCAGGGATTCTGGGCATGGAACTGACGGAAAACCTGTTCATTTTACAGGAAATCTTACAGGACAAAGCCGCTGTAGCCACAGCAAGGGAAATCCTCGCAAAAGTCCTTGCGGATGGGGACTGTCTGAATCTGAAAATGCTGGAAATGGACGGCAAAGCCTTGATGGACGCAGGCATCCCTGCCGGAAAAGCCGTAGGGGAAACCCTTGGGCTGCTGTTGGAGGACGTCCTCCATGAACCGGAACACAACAAAAGAGAATATTTGCTGGAAAAAGCGCTGAAGCTCCAGCAGAAATAAGGAGGAAATCAATCATGGAATACTTTACATTATATAACGGTGTAAAAATCCCCAAAGTGGGTTTTGGCACCTATAAAGTCATCGACCAATCTGCACAGGGCATTGCGGAAACAGCCCTCTCCGTTGGTTATCGCCATCTGGACACCGCCCGCATGTACATGAATGAAAAAGAAGTAGGCGCAGGCATTGCCGCTTCCGGCGTTGCCAGAAAAGACATTTTCCTGACCACAAAGGTATGGCGTGACGATCTGTCCTATGACGCCACCATGGCAAGCGTGGAAAATTCCCTGAAAGACTTAGGCACAGACTATCTGGATCTTTGCCTGCTTCACTGGCCTATGCCTGAAACAGACCGTGAAAAATGGCAGGAAAAAGACCTGTCCGCATGGCGTGCCCTGGAAAAGCTTTACAAAGAAAATGTCATCCGTTCCATCGGTGTCAGCAACTTCCTGCCTCACCATCTGATGCCCCTCATGAAAGAAGCGGAAGTTACACCCATGGTAAACCAGCTGGAATACCATCCCGGATATTGTCAGGCACATGCTGTCCATTATTCTCAGCAGCAGGGACTTCTGGTAGAAGCATGGAGCCCTCTGGGTCGTACCCGTGTGCTGGAAAATGCGCTGGTGCTGGAACTGGCAGAAAAATACGGCAAAACACCTGCACAGATTTGTCTGCGTTTTGCCCTGGACAATCATGTATTGCCTCTGCCCAAATCCAGCTCCGCGGAACGTATGAAAGCAAATCTGGATATTTTCGATTTCACCATTTCTCCTGAGGACATGTCCCGTCTGATGTGCATGCCCCAGACAGGATGGGGCGGACATCATCCCGACACATTCTAAAAGACAAAAACAGCCGGAATCCTTTATATGTAGGGATTCCGGCTATTTTTTATCATTCTATCTTTGTTTGAGAAAGAGGTTCCTTCTTTTTCTTTGCTTCATGCCCCCGATGGCAAAGGATGAAGATCATAAACAATACCGACGAAAAATCAGGCGCCGCAAGAAAGAGGAAAAAGCCATCTAATCCATTGCGGATGACCAGTGCCACAATGAATACCACCAGATTGATGGCTGCCATCTTCCAATCACAAATCTGGGTGAAGATATACAGCACCAGAAAATACACTGCAATCAATCCAAATGCCGCATACGCCCATTTGGGGTCGTATGTGCGTGCACGTATGAGATTGCAGTAATTCAGCAGATTGGTAAACATCAGGGCATACACCATACAAATGATATCTGCCACTTTTTTCCGATGAATGTAAATGGTCAACATACAAATCCTCCCCTTTCCCCCGAAACAGCCCTTTATTTTTGTTCGTAAATGTCAAAAGAGAATTTCACGCCATTTTCTTCCTGTACTTCCCCTTTTTCTGTCAGTGTCCATTCCGGTTTTTCATCCAGATTAGGGAAATAAGTATCCGCAGGAAATTTGTCATAGATTTTGGTGATATAAGCTTTTTTGCACTGAGGCAGAAGCTGTTCATAAATGCTGCCGCCGCCGATAACAAAAATATCATCATCCTCGTAATTCGCCAGCACTGCAGGCAGTTCTTCCAGACTATGGCAAAGGGTCACGCCTTCCGCTTCATAAGCCTTGTTTGCTGTGAGCACAATATGGGTGCGTTTGGGCAAAGGCTTTTTGCCGGGGAAAGATTCCAGTGTCTTTCTGCCCAGCACCAGCACATGACCCATGGTCACTGCACGGAAATTTTTCATGTCCACGGAAATGCGGCACAGCAGTTCATTATCCTTGCCGATGCCCCAGTTTTCGTCTACTGCTACAATGAGATTCATGGGTTTTCCTCCTTAAATGGCAATGGGCACTTTGCCGATGGGTTTGCCGTGTTCGTAGTCCTCCACGATGAAATCATCTACAGTGAAATCATAGAAATTCTTGATTTCGGGATTCAGACGTACCTTCGGCGCAGGGAATGTTTCCCGTTCAATAAGTTCTTTGATGATGGGCACATGACGGTCGTAAATATGCATGTCGCTAATGACGTGTACCAGTTCGCCGGGTTCCAGACCGCTGACCTGTGCAAACATCATCAGCAGTGCGGAATACTGCACCACATTCCAGTTGTTTGCCGCCAATGTATCCTGAGAACGCTGGTTCAGGATCGCATTCAGTTTATTGCCTGTCACATTGAAAGTCATGCTGTAAGCACAGGGTTCCAGTCCCATTTCTGTCAGGTCTGCAAAGTTGTAGATGTTTGTCATGATACGGCGGGATGCGGGCGCATTTTTCAACTGCCACAGCACGTTGTCCACCTGATCCATTTCGCCGTGTTTGAATTTGTATTTCACGCCCAGCTGATAGCCATAAGCCTTGCCGATGGAGCCTGTTTCGTCTGCCCAGGAATCCCAGATTTTGCTGTTCAGATCGTGGATGTTGTTGGATTTTTTCTGCCAGATCCACAGGATTTCGTCAATGGCTGCTTTCCAGTTGGTGGCGCGCAGTGTCAACAAAGGAAATTCCTTGCTCAAATCATAGCGGTTCACCACGCCGAAGGTCTTGATGGTGTAGGCGGGTGTGCCGTCCTCCCAGTGGGGGCGCACCTTTTCATTTTCTGTAGAAAAGCCATGCTCTAAAATCTGTTTGCAATTCTGTATGAAAATATCGTCTGCTCTGCTCAATGTTTCTTTCCTCCTAAACAATCACTCATTACATTTCTCTCTTTTATGATACCCTATCTTTCTGCCGCCTTCAACCCAATTTTCCCAACGCCTCTTGGTCACAGCAGAAAAAAATGCGCAAAACAAACGCAAAAAAACAGACAACGCCACGGACATTGTCTGTTTTTTTCATTTCATTTTCTGTTTTTACTTTTCTTCTTCTTCCACCTGACGGTGTTTTACAGGCAGACCGTTCTGCAGGTGATGCAGATCGTTTTCTTCGCTGTACATTTCATTGATCTTGTAAAGCAGTGTCATCAGACTGTCTGTCAGATGCACGTTTTCCACCAGCACATCATCAGGAACCTGCAAATCCACATGACTGAAGTTCCACATGCCCTTTACGCCCCATTTTGCCAAATCATGGGCAACCTTAACAGCCTGTGAACGAGGCAGTGTCAAAATGGCAACGTCTACGCGATTGTTTTTCACGTATTCCTCCATTTTGTCCACGTCATAAACCTCCACGCCACGGATGGTCATGCCAACCAGACGAGGATTGATGTCAAAAACTGCTTTGATGACGAAACCGCGTTTTTCAAAATTTGTATAATTGACCAACGCCTGACCGATGTTACCGCCGCCAATAACGATCATATTGTACATACGATCCAATCCCAGTATCTTTTTGATTTCATTGTAAAGATATTCTACATTATAGCCGTATCCCTGCTGACCGAAGCCGCCGAAATTGTTCAAATCCTGGCGAATCTGAGAGGCTGTAATATTCATCTTTGCACTGAGCTCTTTGGAAGAAATTCTGGTGATGTCGCTTTCCAGCAAATCGCCCAAATACCGATAATATCTGGGTAATCTGTTTATTACCGCCGGTGAAATCTTTTTTTCACTATCCATATTATCCAAATCCTCTCCTACTCAATTTGATTTCAGTATAGCACGCCTGTTATTTTATTGTCAACAATAACTCTTTTATTCCGCCCTTTTTTCTGGTATCATAATTGTGGACAACCCAAGGGTTACGGAGGAATAAAACATGATACTTGCAGTCAATCACATAGAAAAATCCTATGGCATCGACACCATATTGGAAAACATCACATTTCATATAGAAGAAAGAGAAAAAACCGCAATCGTAGGCGTTAACGGCGCCGGCAAGACCACCCTGTTCCGCATTTTGACGGGGGAAATCTCCGCTGACGGCGGCGATGTTTTCCTGAAAAAAGAAACCACCATGGGCTACATGGCACAGAACCAACAAATAGAAAGCAGCCGCACAATTTATGAAGAAATGCTATCGGTCTTTGAAAAAATTTTAACGGCCGAGGTCCGTCTTCGTGAAATAGAAAACGAAATGACACACCTGTCAGGAAAGGATTTGTCTGACATGATGGAGGATTACGCGTCTTTACAGCACGAATTTGAACAAAACGACGGTTACAGCTACAAAAGCCGTCTGAAAGGTGTACTGAAAGGTCTGGGCTTTAGGGAGGATGAATTCGACCGCCCCCTGTCCCAGCTTTCCGGCGGACAGAAAACCCGTGTGTATCTGGGCAAACTGCTGTTATCCAAGCCGGATTTGCTGCTGCTGGACGAACCTACCAACCATCTGGACATTGCTTCCATTGAATGGCTGGAAGATTTCCTGAAAACATACGACGGCTCTGTCCTCATCATTTCCCATGACCGTTATTTCCTGGATAAAATCGTCACCAAAGTCGTAGAAATCGAAAACAGAAAATCCACTGTATACAACGGCAACTACACCGCATACATGAACCAGAAAGCCATCAACCGGGACATCCAGCAGAAGGCTTACGAAAACCAGCAGCGGGAACTGAAACGTCAGGAAGAAGTCATCCGCACACTGAAGGCATTCAATCGGGAAAAATCCATCAAGCGTGCAGAAAGCCGGGAAAAACAGCTGGAAAAAATCGAGCGCATCGACCGCCCCGACAGCCTGCCTTCCCATATGCGCCTGACACTGACACCCCGCATCATCAGCGGCAGTGACGTACTCCATGCGGAAGAACTGTCCAAGTCCTACGGCGGACAGCGGATTTTCCGCCATGTGAATCTGGATATCAAACGTGGGGAAACCGTTGCCATCATCGGTCCCAACGGCGTGGGCAAATCCACACTGTTTAAAATGCTTCTGGGCGAAGTGCCTTCTGACAGCGGGCTTATGCGGTTCGGCACCAATGTTCATGTGGGTTATTATGACCAGGAACAGCAGAAATTAGACAGCAACAAGACCATTTTTGATGAAATTTCCGATACTTACCCCACTTTGACAGCAGGGGAAATCCGCAATATGCTGGCAGCCTTTGTCTTTACGGAAGATGACGTATTCAAACAGGTTTCTTCCCTCAGCGGCGGTGAAAAAGGCCGCGTTTCTCTGGCAAAAATCATGCTTTCCAAAGCAAACCTGCTGATGCTGGACGAACCTACCAACCATCTGGATATGTTCTCCAAAGAAGTGCTGGAGGACGCTCTGAACCGCTATGAAGGCACCGTGGTATACATCTCCCACGACCGTTATTTCATCAATAAGACTGCCCAGATCATACTGGAGCTTTCTCCCGAAGGCATCACACGCTATGAGGGCAATTACGATTATTATATGGAGAAAAAAGCAGAACGGGCAAGAAAAGAAGCCCTCCTTGCGGCGGAACAACCCGTAAAAGGCGCAGCTCCCACTCCTGTCCAGACCATGACCGACACCAAGAGCGATTGGCTGAAACAGAAAGAACAGCAGGCAGCAGAGCGGAAACTGGCGGCAAAGATTGCCAAAGTAGAAAAAGCCATTGAGGAAACAGAAGCAGCCATTGCCAAAGCCGATGAGGATATGGCAGCGGCAAGCTCCGACTACGCCAAAGCCCAGGAAATCTTCGAGGAAAAGACAAAACTGGAAGAAAAACTGGAAGGGCTTTATGAAGAATGGGAAGGGCTCCACGCATAAAAAAGAGCCTTTCGGAAAAGACTCAAAAAATCAAGACATAAAAAAAGAACACGTAGGGTTCTTATGGAATCCTTGTTGGAATTTACTTCCGACGAGGGAAAAGTCGAAGTTTCAAGGCTTCTGCCGATGGACACTCTGCACCCCGAAAATTACGGGGACGCCGCAGGCGGCTTTGCGCAGCAAAGTGCTTGACCTCAGATTTCATTACATCAAAACATAAAAAAAGAACCCAAAGGGTTCTTATGGAATCCGCAGTCGGAATTTACTTCCGACGAGGAAAAAGAGCAAGTTTCAAGGCTTCTGCCGCTGGAACTTGCTCTTTTTACTTCTGTCCTTTCGTCAAAGGCTTGAATGCAATGAGCCTTTGACGATGCGTAAGCAAATTATTTGCTTGCCAGATAAGCGTTAATGTCGCTCAGCAGTTTGTCGATATCCATGCCGTGTACCATGCTTGCTTCTTCCAGTGTTTCACCAGCAGCGGAAGGGCAACCTACACAATGCATGCCGTTCTGCATCAGGATTGCGCCTGCGCTTCTGTCCATCATCAGCAGTTCGCCGATTGTCATATCTTTTGTTACCTGCATAAAAAATGCCTCCTTTGAGATTCTCACTTGGTTTGTTGTGGAATTCTTTGTGTATATTCCCTTGTATTATACCCCAAAAGCCTCATAAAAAAAAGAGGCGTTGAACATATTTTCATTTTTCCAACGCCTCATCCAGCAGTTTTCGCACGGCGTCTATCTTTTTTTCCGCACTCCATCCGTCCTCGTCCAATATTTTCCGTAATGCTTCCACACTGCCTGCGTATTTCGCCTGCCGCAGCCGCTCCTTATCCACATGCAGCACACCATCTCTTTCATTTTCCAGCAAAACCCGCAGACTTTCCACCAATTTATCCATATTCCCACCGCCTTTTGTCTTATTTTAGGTCAGATACACCCTAATGTCAATAGGTCAGTTTGCCATAATAAAACTGGTGATGTTTATGAACAGATTACGAGAATTACGGAAAGAACGGGGATTCACCCAGATCAAAATGCAGATGCTCACAGGCATCGACCAGAGCGACTACTCCAAACTGGAAACAGGCAAACGGTATTATACCTTTGAGCAGCTGAAAAAACTGGCATTGGCACTGGACACCAGCATGGATTATCTGGCAGGGCTTACAGACGAAAAAAAGCCCTATCCCCGCCGCAACGGATGAAAATATGATACAATAAAAGGAGGCGGCATATGATTTATGACATTTCCTTCCCCCTTTTCCCGGAAACCATGGTCTATCCCGGCGACCCGCCTTTTTTGCGGGAAGTGCTGCTGGATGGGGCAAAGGGAGATGACTGCACCCTGTCTTTGCTGCATTTGGGGAGTCATCTGGGCACCCATATAGACTTTCCCAGACATTTCTTCCCAGAGGGCATGGACGCGGCTGCCTTTCCTTTGGAACAGCTTTGCGGCACATGCAATGTTTTTCACCTGCCTGATGCGGCAGAAATTACAAAGGATATGCTAAAACAGCTGGACATCCAGCCCGGTGACCGGGTGCTTTTCCGCACAGACAACGAAGCCTTTGACGGCATCCATCCCCTGCCCCATCCCGTCTATCTGACAGCGGAAGCAGGCGAATATCTGGCGGAACGGAAGATTGCCCTTTTGGGCATAGATTACGAAAGTCCCGAAGGGGACGGGGATTTCCCCATACACAAAACGCTGTTGGGGCAGAACATCCCCATTTTGGAAAACTTGAAACTCAAAGACGTACCAGCCGGTCAGTACTGCCTGTACTGTCTGCCCCTGAGAATTACAGAGGGTGACGGATGCTGGGTGCGTCCCATATTGGAAAGGTGATACAGATGAAAAATACATTGAAAGAAAAACTTCAGAACCATCAGCAGCCCATCGGTACATTTTTCGAACTGGGCAGCGCAAATGTAGCGGAAGCCCTTGGCAAAACCGGTCTGGACTTCATCATCATCGACAACGAACACGGACCTTTTGAGGCAGAAAGCACACTGGACTATGTCCGGGGCGCTCTCCTTGGCGGCGTTTCTCCTCTGGCAAGGGTGCGGGAAATCAGCCGTCCCGCGGTGCTAAAACTGCTGGATATCGGCGTACATGGGCTCATCGTTCCTGACGTACATACCGTAGAGCAGGTGCAGGAACTGGTGAACTACGCCAAATACGCTCCCATTGGCAAACGTGGTTTCTGCCCCACCCGGAAAGACTGCTGGGGCTTCGCTTATCCCGGTACCGAAAGTGTGCCCATAAACATGGCAGTGAACAATGCCGAAACACTGCTGATTCCCCAGTGTGAAACAGTGGGATGTCTGGAAAACATCGAAACCATTACTGCCATGGAAGGGGTAGACGGCATTTTCATCGGACCTTTTGACCTGTCCATTTCCATGGGCATTCCCGGGCAGTTCGACCACCCCGATTTTCAGGCTGCTCTGAAACGAGTATTGGAAGCCTGTCACAAAAACGGCAAGTTCTGCATTTATTTCACCGTAAACCCCGACGCCATTGCCGATGGATTCCAGCAGGGATTTGATGCCATGGCTTATGGTCTGGACGCGGCAGTGCTGGTGCAGGCATATCGGAATATTCTGGCAAAAGTGAGAGGGTAAGGAGAAAAACAACACAGGAGGTATTGGATATGTCACTATTTCGCAAGAATACCGACAGCGTAAAAGCTTCTGAAATCATTAAGTATAAAATCAAGAAAAACGGCGGCAGAATTTTGGTTTCCTCCGTCAGAGGAAACACTTATGAAATCCGCGCCAATCGGGATGGCAAATCCTTTTCCTGCGATGCTCTGCCCATCAACCCTCCCTATGAATATACTGTATTCGATGTTATGGTAGAAACCATGCTGGAACAAGGAGGCAAAGCCCTGAAAGGGCAGGGACGGAACCATCGTCTGGGAGAACCTCACTGTGAAGTCACTACTCTTGTGGGTGCCATTGGCAAACACTATGCAGGCAAAAATGAGGGTGAATGGGTCTTTGACCCTATATTCGTATTAGCTGCTGTGCTGGAATGGGCTGATATCGCTCATAACGGCAGAGGATATTTGGAATTAACTCCCTCCTATTTGATGAAACGCAAAAACCAAAATATATAACCTTTTATTTGCGCTCAACTGCAACACTATAATAAAAACAGCAGACTTCTGTAAACACAAAGAAATCTGCGGCTTTCTTACAAATTTCTGTCACATCCAGCCCTTTCGTGACAGCCCCCTTTGCCATGCTATACTGAAAAAAATGGCACTTTTCCCCTGATAAGGAGGTTATATTTATGTGGATTTTCTTCAGTATTGCAAGCGTTGTTTTCACGGGGCTCCATGGTTACGCCGCTTTTTCCAGCAAGTCCATGGCAAAGGGCATGGCATTTGCGGCTTTCGCCTTCACTGCCCTGACACTCCTTTCTGAGTACGCCATGGTGGTGTCATGGGTGCAGGCAGAGGACTGGTCAGCACTGCTGGATGTGGTGCCTTCTATGTTCCCCATGCTGATTGTTTACACCGTGATTCTGGTTGCGGCAAACGGTCTGCTGCTTTTTGCGGGGAAAAAAGACCATTGACCTTTAGAGGAAGTTACTTTGGAGGTGTTTCTCATGAAACAACTGAAATTCTGCACGACCCTTCTGCTTTTCATCAGCGGCATCCTTGCCCTGCGGGGCATCAAACCGGCGCTGTTTCTGCTGCTAGCATTTGCGGGACTGCGGGAAATCATCAGCGCGAAAGAATATCAGGACGCAGGCGAGAAAAAATACGCCATTGCTTCTCTGAGTGCAGGCATATTTCTTTTCGTGTTCCTGATGGTTATATTATTTATGTAAAACATAAAAATACCCTGTCAAATGACAGGGGATTTTCTTTTTTCTCTTTATCTTTTGGGGGGTTCTTCCACCAGAGGGATATCCAGAATCACTTTCCGGCAGCTGGGGCACAGATAGCCTTCCATTTTGGCATCGCCCATAAAGCTTTTTGCCACCAGATACTGGTTTCCTTTTCTGCCGTTCTCCATTTCCTGGAACTGCACATACCGTCCGGCTTTCAAATAGCCTTCCATCATTTCCAGATTACAAAAAGGACATTTCATGTCGCTTCATCTCCTTTTAGGTGTTCTCTGTTTTCAGTGTATCATATTCCCGGTTTTTCAACAAGCCAAAAGGGCGGCTCAAAGCCGCCCTTTTTTAATCTATGATTTTGAATCCTTTGTAATACCGCAGGACAACTTTGCCCAAGATGGCATCTTTTTCCACGTAGGTGTTCTCCCAGAACCTTGCATCCAGAGAATCGTTTCGGTTGTCCCCCATCATAAAGTAACAGCCTTCCGGCACATGATAAGGTCCGAAATCGCCTTCTGTGATTTCTTTGATATAAGGTTCATCCTGCACCTGCCCATTGACCAGCACGTCACCGTCTTTTACCTCTACGGTGTCGCCGCCAACGCCGATGATACGTTTTACATAAAGAGTCTTGCCTGTGGGATCGTCGGGATCTTCAAAAACCGCCACATCTCCCCGCTCGGGATCGGAAAACCAGTAGCTGGTGCGCAGGGCAAGGATTCTGTCCCCTGCCATGATGGTATTTTCCATGGAGCCTGTAGGCACTGTGGCATTGACGATAAACACCGTATCCACCACAAAAGCCAGCAGCACTGCCAGGATGATGGTCTTGACCCAACTGAGAATTTCTTTTTTCAATTTGTTTCAGCTCCTTATTTCAGGAAGCCGTTGATGATCTGTGCTTCCGCTTCTTTTTCTGTCAGCCCCAATGTCATCAGCTTCATGAGCTGATCCCCTGCGATTTTGCCGATGGCTGCTTCGTGAATCAGAGTTGCATCCACGTTGTTTGCCACGATTTCGGGTTCTGCCGCTACCACGCCGTCGTCCATGATGATGGCGTCACATTCGGAATGACCGTAGCAGTCCGCGTTGCCCACGATTTTAGAACGGAACAGCTGACGGGATTTATCCCTTGCAACGGAACGGGAAATGAGTTTTGCGGAACTGCCTTCCCCTTCCAGAATGACGTCAAAGGATGTTTCCGCATACTGATCGCCGTGTGTCATGATTTTTTCTTTGATGACAACAGTAGCGCCAGCTGCCAGTTTTGCGCTGGAAATACGTTTTGTGGAGTCTACGCCTTTCAGCTGAACAGTATCCATTTCCAGATAGCTGTTTTCTTCCCCTTCGATATGAGTCTGAGGGTTGATGATGCGTTTGCCGTTGCCGTCGCCTTCACCGATGTGTTTTTCGATATATTTTACTTTGGCGTTTTTGCCTACGAAGAAACGGTGGATCCCTTCGTGAAGAGATTCTTCACTGCCGCAGTTATGGATACCGCAGCCAGCCACGATGGTTACATCCGCGCCTTCGCCGATATGGAAATCGTTATATACCAGATCGTGTACGCCTGCTTCTGTGATCAGAGCGGGGATATGGACATTTTCGTCCTTTGTGCCGGGTTTGATGTAAATATCGATACCGGAGTTGTTTTCCTTGGGTACGATCTGAATGTTTTCTGTGGAATTTCTGCCTTCGCTGTGACCGTTGTTACGGATATTGAAGGCACCGTTCAAAGGTACTTCTGTCAGGTCTGCCACTTCAGACAGCAGTTTTTTGATTACGTCGTCAAACATTATTCGTTCCCTCCCTGAAAATATCTGCATCCGGGGTCAATGCCAAAAAGACCGGGCAGAACTTCTTCTTTTGTGCCGATCTGAGCGATTTCACCGTTGGAGATGACAACCACCTGGTCAGCAATGTTCAAAATACGTTCCTGATGGGAAATGATCATAATGGAAGCTTGAATTTCATCGTGCATTTTTTCGAATACGTCGATGAGGTTTTTGAAGCTCCACAGGTCAATGCCCGCTTCGGGTTCGTCGAAAAGTGTCAGTTTTGTTTTTCTTGCCATAACGGTAGCGATTTCGATACGTTTCAGTTCGCCGCCGGACAGGCTTGCATTGACTTCACGGTCAATGTAGTCCTTTGCGCACAGACCTACCTGTGCCAGATAATCACAAGCCGCTGCTGTGGAAATATCCTTGCCGCTTGCCAGTGTGATCAGGTCTTTGACAGTTACGCCTTTGAAGCGTACGGGCTGCTGAAAAGCGAAGCTAACGCCTGCTCTTGCGCGGTCTGTGATAGACCAGTCTGTGATGTCCTGACCGTCCAGCAAAATCTGTCCGCTGTCAGGTGTGATGATACCGGCGATGACCTTTGCCAATGTGGACTTGCCGCCGCCGTTGGGTCCGGTGATGACAACGAATTTTGCGTCGTCAATAACCAGATTAATATTTTTCAGAATCTGTTTTCCATCTGCGGAAAAAGAGATGTTCTTTAATTCCAGCATATTCTTTTCCTCCTGTATTTATCAATGATTCGGCAACACCCTTTTTGCCGAATTTTACCTGCAAAGCCAAAGTAAATTATACCAACTGAAACGTTGTCATGTCAACGATTTTCCCCGAAAACCGACAGAGGCTATGACTTTGGTATGGATTGCGCAGGGTGTCGACTTTTCGACACCCTGTCGTCAAAGGCTCATTTCAGGGGGGCCTTTGACGAATAGGCAGAAGTATAAAACCCTTGGGTCAAGCACTTTGCTTCGCAAAGCCGCCTTTGGCGTCCCCGTTTTCTTCGGGGTGCAGGGGTCAAGCACTTTGCTTCGCAAAGCCGCCTTTGGCGTCCCCGTTTTCTTCGGGGTGCAGAATATCCATCGGCTAAAAGCCTTGAAACTTCGGATTTTCCCCTGCGGATTCCAGTTGGGACACTCCACACCGCAAGACATGCGGGCAGCCTTTTATGGCTGACATTTGCGGAGCAAATGTGTTGACCCTTTCGTTCCCCAAACCCTTCCGCTACAGTCCAAGCTTGCCCTTTTACATGAATCCCACCGGAAAAATCCTTTCTTTTTTCCCCGTACTGTATTAAAATGAAGAAAATCAACTGAAATATACACCACCGAAGGAGGTTTTTTCCCATGCTGGGTTTCCATTCTGACGGCATCCGCCTGTTCGGCGCATCCGATACACTGAAAGCAAATCTGAAAAAAAGAAAACTGCCACTGGTTGGCAGCACTACCGGCAATACCCTGGTATTTGCCATTGATGACGAAACGGTCATCCACAAACGCCCTTACAACATTTCTTTCGCAGCCGCTTCCACACCTTGGTTCGTCTGCGGACTGACAGGGGTTCCTGATTATCCTCAGGTTCTCCCCTTTGACAGCGAACATGACCTGACAGCATTCATCACAGCCATGTATTACGCTTCTCAGGAATTTCTGCATCTGGACATCGAGCTGTCCTTCATCAAACAAACCTTAGGCGCAGACCCCACAAAAGTCATTCGTGCCTACGAAGAATCTGATTTTAACAAAATCCCCAAAGGCACCCCCGTCATTTGCTTCTACTTCGGCAACGGCGGTTTTCTGGAAACAGACCGTATTTTCCATGTGCTGACAGGTGACAACGGTTTGGATATGGGGCAGGTGACACTGGCAGGCTCCTTTGCCTCCAAGCAAAATCTGCTGGTAGCCTTTGCCTTGGCCAAAAAAAACGAATAATGCTTTACTTCTGACAAAAGCCATGCTACAATGAAGCCGCAGGAGTATTCCTTCTGCGGCAAATACAGAGTAGGACTTTGTGCGTTAAGTGTCCTGTGAACGGGGAGTTGTCACGGGAACGAAAAGAATTTTCTTGCGATACAAAATCCGCATCCCGCTGTTTCATAATAAAGACATGAGCACTCTTTGTTATCACAGCCTACCCCGCTAGAAACGGGGGTATTTGCATAGAGGCGTCCCATCTGGCACACAGACACGAAATTTCCCCGGTTTTGTTGGAGATTTCGTGTTTTTTTGTTTCACATGGGAACGGTTTTCGCGGTTTTTCTTTGGGAAAACTGCTGTTTTGCATGTTGTTTGATTTGGAGATAACAAGGAGGTTTTTTTATGTCCGAAAACAGAAAATTCACCACCAAGCAGCTGGTCATCATTGCCATGCTGGTGGCACTGAACGTGATTTTATCCCGTTTCTTATCCATTGCCGCATGGAACATCAAAATCGGCTTTGCCTTTGTTCCTGTCGTATTCGCGGCACTGTATCTGGGCCCTTGGCAGGCTGCTCTGGTAGGCGCATTGGGTGACTTCATCGGTGCGACACTGTTCCCCATTGCGGCGTACTTCCCCGGCTTCACCATCACCGCTGCCATTGTTGGTCTGATTTACGGTCTGTTTCTGTCCAAAAAACAGACCATGCCCCGTATTCTGGGAGCAGTACTGGCAACAGAAATCATCGGTTCTCTGCTGCTGAACACCTTATGGATCAGCGTATTGTATGGTTCTCCTTTCCTGCCGCTGATGGCAACCCGTGTATTCCAGTGTCTGATTCTGGGCATCGTGGAAATCGTGGTCATCCGCGTCATGGCTGGACTGGTGCCCCGTCTGGTTCACAGCGCATCCTAATATAAATAAAACAAAACCCCCTGCCGCTGCTCACGGCAAGGGTATCAGGGTGTCGAAAATTCGACACCCTGTCGTCAAAGCCTCATTTCATTCAAGACTTTGACGAATAGACAGAAGTATAAAGCCCAAGTTCCATCAGCTAAAAGCCTTGAAACTTGGGCTTTTCCTCGTCAGAAGTAAATTCCGACTGCGGATTCCAGTTGGGGAACTCCACACCGCAAGACATGCGGACAGCCATTTATGGCTGGCATTTGCGGAGCAAATGTGTTGACCCCACACCGCAAGACATGCGGTCAGCCATTTATGGCTGGCATTTGTGGAGCAAATGTGTTGACCCATTGTTCCCCAAACCCTTCCGCGTTCTTGAAAAATGTAAACCTTAGTTTTGCTACAGTTTATTCCCGAATCTTCAGTTGTTCTCCCTGCTCAATGGTCAGCAGGGCTTTTTTGATTTCAATGCCAGCGGCATAGCCTGTGAGCTTACCGTTTGCCCCTACCACACGATGGCAGGGAATGAGGATGGCAATGGGATTTTCATGGTTGGCACGGCCGATGGCTCTTGCCCCTTTGGGGATGCCCACAGCGGCAGCAATTTCCCCATAGGTAGCTGTCTGCCCATAAGGGATTTTTCTGAGTTCCTGCCATACCTGTTTCTGGAAAGGGGTTCCTTCCGGTGCCAAAGGCAAATCGAATGTTTTCCGTTTCCCATCCAGATATTCCTGAATTTCCACCGCTGCCAGTTTCAGCAGAGGGGTTTCTGTCATGTCAAATTCTTCCGGCAGACCGCCCATATCTCTGCCGAATGTGACCCGAACGATGGCGCCAAATTTCTCCCCGATGCCGATTTCACCGACTTTTGTCTGGTAAAACCAGATGCGCTCCATTTCCTCGTTCCATTCCACTTCCATATCCATTTCTTCTATGTGCATATTATTCTCCCTCTCTTACTTCCCTGAGCCAAGCGATTTCTCTGGCATAACCGTCCAATTCATTGGGTGTTTCCAGCAAAAAGGGCAGATGTTTCAGCTTAGGATGGTTGATGATACGGCTCAGTGCCGCCATACCAATTTCCCCTTCATCCAGACAGGCGTGTCTGTCCTTATGGCTGCCCATGGGATTTTTGCTGTCGTTCAGATGGATGGCTTTCAGCCGTTCCAGCCCGATGATGCGGTCAAACTCCGCCAGCACATCATCCAGATGTTCCACAATGTCATATCCTCCGTCGAAAACATGACAGGTGTCCATGCAAACCCCTAATTTTTCTCCCAATTCTACTTTATCTATGATGGCGCGAAGTTCCTCAAAATTTCTGCCTACTTCTGTGCCTTTGCCTGCCATGGTTTCCAGCAGTACTTCCGTCTGTGTTTCCGGTTTCAGCACACGGTTCAGCAGGTCAGCAATCTTTTCGATGCCCACATCCGCCCCCTGTTTCACATGACTGCCGGGGTGGAAGTTATACATGGCTTCCGGCAGATGGGACAATCTGCCCAAATCCTCCGCCATGACGTTTGCGGCAAATTCCCGCAGACCTTCATCCGCGGCACAGGCGTTCATGGTATAAGGCGCATGTGCCAGAATTTTTCCAAAGCCTTTTTGAGCCGCAAAAGCGCGGTAAGCAGCAATGTCCTCTAAATCCAATGCTTTCACGCTGCCCCCTCTGGGGTTTCTGGTGAAAAACTGAAAGGTATTGGCGCCGATTTTCTCTGCCATTTTGCCCATGGCAAGATACCCCTTTGACGCCGATAAATGACATCCAACCCAAAACATAGTTGTCCTCCCTTATCCTTCGTAATAAACAATATTGGTAAATACGGTCATGACTTCTCCCCGATTGATATACGTATGGGGGCGGGAGGAATCGAACTGTATAAAATCCCCTTCTGCCATGACATATTCCACTTTCTCCAAAACCAGCACCAGTTCCCCTGCCGTCACCAGCAAAGATTCCCGGGTATGGGTGCCGTGTCCTTCTGAAGTAAAAGAAGCGCCTGTGTCCAGCTCACTGTTGAAAAACTCAAAATCTCGGCTGCCTTCCGCCCGATTGTAATGATACACACGGTAGCCCTTGCCGTCGTCCACCAATGCGCTCTCAGCTTTTGGCACAAAAAAAGGCTTGGTAGCCTGAATGTCGATGAGCTGGGTATAGGGCACCTGTAAACCGGTGGCAATCTTCCACAGGGTGTTAATGGTAGGGCTGGATTCGCCTTTTTCCACTTGGGAAAGCATCACCTTGCTGACGCCGGACAATTCCGCCAGTCTGCCCAAAGAAAGCCCCCGTTCCGTCCGCAGACGTTTCAGGTTTTCCGCGATGATTTCGTTCAGTTCCATGGCGCTTCTCCTTTCCGCAAAATCTTTTTCGTTCTTATTGTACGCAAAAACCCTTTGTCGTGCAACCCAAAAAGGCTTTTCGCCGGAAAAATCAGGGTTTTTGCTTGCTTTTGACCTTTCTTGGGGGTATAATGTGTAACCGTTGAACAATAATCATGAAGATAGAAAGGAACCGATTATGGGCGCAAAACTCATTGCTTTTTTCAAAAAAGAAACCATTCTCTGTGTGGCAGGGCTTTTGGCAGTCATTTCCATGGTTTGGGTACCACCGGACGGAGAATACATGGGCTATATCAACTGGCAGGTCTTGGTGCTGCTGTTCTGCCTCATGTCCGTCATGGGGGGCTTACAGGCGCTGGGCATATTCAAAGCCATTGCCAACACCCTGCTCCACTGGGCAAACGGTCTGAGACAGCTGACACTGCTGCTGGTGATGCTGTGCTTTTTCTTTGCCATGGTGGTCACCAATGACGTTGCCCTCATTACATTCGTTCCTTTTACCATACTGCTGCTGCAAATGGCAGACCTGACAGGGGAAATGATTCCCATACTGGTATTGCAGACCATTGCCGCCAATCTGGGCAGTATGCTGACACCCATCGGCAACCCCCAGAACCTGTATCTATATACGGTTTCCGGCATGTCTCCGGCAGATTTCGTTCTGACCATGCTGCCTTTGACGCTGCTTTCCCTGTTCCTGTTGGTGCTGTGCTGCATGCTGACAAAGGATGTACCTCTTTCCGGTCAGATGCTGCCGCCCATACAGGGGGAAGCCTTTTCCATGCGGGAAAAAGTGACTCTTTCCGCACTGCTGATGCTCTTTGCCGCCTGCCTTATGACCGTATTCCATGTAATGCCTTACTGGACAGTGCTGGGCATCTCTTTGGTGTGGTTCGTATTTTTTGAACGGGATGTGCTGGGCAAGGTGGACTACAGTCTGCTCATCACCTTTATCTTCTTTTTCGTGTTCATTGGAAACATGGGGCGCATTCCAGCCATGCGGGACGCCATTGCTTCCATACTGGCAGGACGGGAAATGATCGTTTCCTTCCTCTGCTCCCAGATCATCAGCAATGTGCCTGCGGCAGTACTCCTTTCCGGTTTTACAGACCACTGGAAAGACCTGCTTTTTGGCGTCAACATCGGCGGTCTGGGTACCCTCATCGCCTCCATGGCAAGCCTGATTTCCTATAAATTCTTTGTGCAGGCAAACGAAAAAGCCAAAGGCAAGTATCTGAAACACTTTACCATTATGAATATCCTCTTTGCCATTCCACTGTTGGTAGTGGCGTTTTTCCTGTAAGCACTTCCCCTTTTCTTCGGAAAAGGGGATTTTTTTCATTTTTCTTACAAAAATCAAATGCCGTTGACATTATCGATATTCGATGATACTATCAAATCAAGAATTATCGATAATCGAGTATAGGAGGTGATGGACATGGCAAGAGAAAAATTCCAGACCCTGACGGAGCAGATGTTTTACATCCTCCTGTGTTTGCAGGAAGAATGTTACGGCATGGATATCATGGAAAAAGTAGCTGCCATGACAGCGGGACGCGTCACCATCGGTCCCGGCACCCTTTACAATTTGCTGGAACAGTTCCAAAAAGCCGGCATCATTGCCGAAACCCGGGTGGAGGGACGAAAACGCTGCTACCAGATCACCCAAACGGGATTAGATATGCTGGAAAAGGAATATCAACGTCTGATGCTGCTGACGGCGGATTACCACCGCTATAAAGGAGGGCTTTGACATGAAACGCAAACAAAGATTGGAAAACTTCGTTTTTTATGATACAGAAAGCGTCACCGCCCATTTAGAGGACATGGCGCAAAAAGGCTGGGCTCTGAAGGACGTGACCAACCCCCTTTGGACATACGAGGAAATCCCGCCGGAAAAACGCACCTACCGCACAGCCTTTTACCCTGCCAATCAGGTCTACGCTCCCAATGCCGCGGAAAAACAAGAGGAATACATCGCTTACTGTGAACAGGCTAGCTGGCATTATGTAACAAACTGGGACAACATGCTGATTTTCTACACCACCGCAGAAAGCCCCGTCCCTTTGGAAACAGATGAAGCTCTGCGGCTGGAAGCCACCCATAAAGCCATGAAACGCTCTTGGCTGTCTGTCCATGTGGTGCTGGGTGTTCTGTTCCTGCTGAATATCATTTTCTATGTTTCTGCCCTTGTAAAACAGCCCTTGACAGTCATTGCAGACGGCAATGCATTCTTCCGCAACGCCCTTTTCGCTGTGGTGCTGGTCTATGCCTGCATAGCAGTTGGTTCCTATCTGCAATGGCGGAAAAAATCCCTTGCGGCTGTAGAAAGCGGCGGTTTCTGCCTGCCTGTGAGCCAAAACGTGCGGCGTTTCCAGAAAATTTTCTTTCCCCTTGAGATATTCGCCGGTTTGTGGTTCTGTCTGGACAGATTCCTGCCCGATGATATGCTGACACCAAAAATCTTTCTGGCATTCATCGCCCTTGTATTCCTGCTGTGGCTCCTGTTCCAGAAGCTCCATCTGCCTGCGAAAGCCTGTGGCGCCATCCTGTTTTTTGTGGTGGCAATGGTGCCCATGTTCTACTCCATGGTTTCTCTCAGTCTGAAAACGGAAGAAGCCAAAGCCAATCACACCAGCCCATGGGGCGACCCTTATGTGGTGACACTGCCCAACGGGGAACGGGAAACTATCTTATTGCAAAAGGATGCAATCCCCCTGACCACGGCAGACCTGACAGAAGTACCGGAAGACGCTGTTTATACCACTGCCCGGAAGGAGCAATCCTCTCTCTTAGCAACAAAACAGGAATGTTTGCAGGAAATCCCTGACGGCGTACCACAAGCGCCCCAGATGACCTATGAAATCATGGATGTTTCTCTGGATGCCCTTACATCTCATTGTCTGGAAGCCTATATGGAGCGGGATACCCGTCCCACCCCCGACCTGACTTACGAACCTTTGACTCTGTCCGGCACCGACGGCGCATGGCAGTTATACACAGACGGCGTTCCTCTGCCCAAATATCTTTTTTACAAGGATAACCGCATTGTGGTGCTGCGTCCTGACTGGGGCATCAGCCAAAGGGAACTGGAACAGGCCGCATCCATCCTGCTGCCCACATCTGCCTGAACACTACCGCCCAAAAGGAGGTCTTTCCTATGAAACAAATATATCGATTAGAAAGCTTCACCTTTTACGAAACAGACAACATTGCTGCCCACCTGTCCCAAATGGCAGAGGAGGGCTGGGCGCTTTCGTCTGTGGGACGTTATTTCTGGAAATATACTGCCATTGCGCCGGAAAAACGCACTTACGGCATCACCTTTTTTCCTGATGTTTCCGCCTTTGACACAGAGCCTTCTGAGGCACAGGAGGACTTCATTGCCTACTGTGAAGAAGCTGGCTGGAACTATGTGACCCAATGGCAGCAGATGCAGATTTTCTATACCACCAAAGAACATCCCATCCCTCTGGAAACAGACGAAACCCTGCGGCTGGAAACCACCCACCGCGCCATGCGGAAAAACTATCTGCCGGCGATGGCAGCACTCTTTGTGATCCTTTTGATACAGCTTTTCCAGTGCGTTTCTAACCTGCAAAAAAATTTGCCCCGATACCTGACAGACTTTACCCAGTGGTTTCTGCTCCTGCTGTTTTTTGTCCTTGGCATTTACGCATTGGCTGATTGTCTGGCTTACTTACGGTGGCGGAAAAAATCCCTTGCGGCTGTGGAAGCCGGCGGATGCTGTCTGCCTGTGGGAAAAGGAATGCGTATCGTGAAAAAGCTTTACTTCTGGCTGGTGATCTTCCTTTTTTGGGGTGTCTTTCTCAGCATGAGCGCACAGGGCTTCGACAAAGTATTTATGTGGGTGCTCCTGATGTTTCTGGTATTTTCGGTATTGGTTTCGCTGACGTCTTACCTCATGCGGAAAAAGAAAGCATCCAGAAATGTCCATAGAGGCGTACTCATTGCCCTTGCCTGCATCCTGCCTATCATCACCACGGCAGTTTCTTTCCAATATCTGATGAATGAAAAGGAATCCACAGAAGGCGAGGAAACCTACACCGCCACCCTTTCTGACGGCACCACTTACACCACCATTCTGGAAAAGGACACACTGCCTCTCACCACGGCAGACCTGACAGAAGTGCCGGAGGATGCCATCTATTCCACGTCCTGCGAGAAAGAATCCTCTTTTCTGGCAAAACGGATAGACTGCGACCAATCCACCCCTGGTGGTTCCCCAGAGGCGCCGGAACTTTCCTATGAGGTACTGGAAGTATCCTATGATTTCCTCATAGAACCATGCATCCGCTCCTATCAGAAGCCTTTCCTGCCGAAATATGCCGATTCGGAAAGCTGGGAACCTATTTCCATTTCCGGTACCGACAGAGCATGGCAGTTCCACGGCGGCGATGGCGCCCGCCCCTATTATCTGGCACAGAAAGGCAATCGTCTGGTGTATATCCACTTCTACTGGCAGGCACAACAAGACCAGCTGGAAAAAGCCATGAACATCCTTTTTGCCCAAACCTTATGACACAAAAGCCGAAAGATTCTCAAAAGGAATCCTCCGGCTTTTTCTATTATGGCAAAAAATCTTCTCGAATAGGTGTGAACACATCCAGCAAAATCAGTGTGGTTTCTCCTGTATTCACCACTTCATGAGGAACATCCGGCGGAAAATAAACTACACCGTCTGTTGTCAGATGAAACGTTTCCCCCTCCATAGTCACGTCACATGCGCCTGCCAGCACCATGGTCATTTGGGCATGGGGATGGCTGTGCAGTGCCAGCACGCCATGGGGTTTGACCTCATTGCGCACCATCATCATTTCTTTTCCATAAAACAGCTTTCTTTCCAATACTTCCTGTTTTTTTGCCGGCAGTTCCGACCAATTTGCAAATCGTTCCATAATCATCCTCCTTTTTTTAAAGTAACTTTTCAAAGGCGATTTTTCCGCTGTTATCAAAACAAACCGTACCGCAGTAGGTAAATCCCTGTTTTTCCAGCACACGCTGCATCATGCGGTTATCGGCGTCCGTATCCACTCGGATACTGCGGATATCCCGTTCTTTGCACAATTCTTCCGCAAAACGGAAAAAAGCAGGGGCTGCGCCTTTTCCTTTGCAGACATCGTCGATTGCCATGCGGTGGACAACGCCGTAAGGCAAATCGCTGAGCCAGTTTCCCACCAGGTCGTTATAGCAAGGCTCTCCTGTAAAACAAATGCAGGCATATCCCCGCACCTGTCCTTCCGCTTCCATGACATAGCCTTCCCCACGCTGCAAATCCCCCGCAATGGCTCCTTCATTGGGGTAGCCTGTCTGCCACTGGTCTACGCCGTTTTCCCGCAGAAATACTTTCGCCTGTTCGATAAGGGCTGTGGCTGTCTGCAAGTCTTTTTCTGTTGCTTTGCGAAATGTAAATGGTTCCATGATACTTCTTCCTTCCTCTTTTCGTGTATATACACGCTTTTGGCAAAAAGGCATTACGCCTTCTGCAATTCCTGTATCTTGTAGAGGGCGCTGCGCAATGTCTGCATGTTGTCTTCCCCCAGCATTTCATTGAGGTTTTCCTGCAATTGTTCCCAAATCACATGGGCTTCTTCTATTTTCTGCTGTCCCGCTTCTGTCACAGCATAGCGATGGTTGCGCTTGCCCGGTTCCGCCTTATCGTAGACCCAGCCCTGTTCCACCAGTATTTTCAGATTCCGGGTGACGGTGCTTCGCTCCAGATTCACATAGTCTGCCAATTCTCCTGTGCTGACTTCTTCCAGTCTGGACAGATGCAGCAGCAGAGAAAACTGCTTGGTGGTCATACCTGTAGGCTGCAAACCCTCGTCATAATAAGCGGTGATGGCATTTGCCGCCCGACACAATGTGATGCAGTAACATTTGCTTTTATTGATCTGCTGATATTTCATGGTCTCCCTCTTTTCGTGTATATACACATAATAAAAGTCCTATTCGTTTTTGTCAATATTTTTTCCCAAAACAAAACCGGCTTTCTGAAAACAGAAAGCCGATTTTTGACAAACATTCTATCTAAAATTAAAGTTCTTTCGGTTTGTAAACCTTTCTTGCAATGAAGATTACCAGAATCATAGATACGATTGCGATAGGCAGGTTGATGATCCAGTTCTGGATGATGGCTGTCAGCACATAGTTCACTGCGGAAACAGCCGCTACCATGATTGCGTAGGGCAGCTGTGTGGAAACGTGGTTGATATGGTCACACTGCGCACCTGTGGATGCCATGATGGTGGTATCGGAAATAGGAGAGCAGTGGTCACCGGCAACAGCACCAGCCAGTGTAGCCGCTACAGTGATAACCATCAGTTCGCTGCTGGGGTCCAGAATAGGAACAACGATGGGCAGCAGGATACCGAATGTACCCCAGGATGTACCTGTGGAGAACGCCAGGAATACGGCGATCAGGAATACGATAACAGGCAGCATCACGTTCAGCACGCCTGTGCTGTTCTGCAGGATACCTGCAACGAACACGTCAGCACCCAGCAGACCTGTGATACCGGACAGTGTCCAAGCGAATGTCAGGATCAGGATCGCAGGTACCATTGCACGGAAACCTTCGGGCAGACATTCCATAAATTCGTGGAATTTCAGCACACGACGAGGGATGTACATAATGAATGTCAGGATCAGTGCCGCAATGGAGCCCAGAGCCAGAGCGATGGAAGCGTCACAGCCTGCGAAAGCGTCTACGAAAGGTACGCCATCGAAGAAGCCGCCAGTATAAATCATACCGATGACACAGCAGATGATCAGGATGATAACAGGCAGTACCAGGTCGATTACGCCGCCTTTGCCAGTTACCTGTGTATCAGCCGCATTTTCAAAAGGTCTTGCGTCTGTGGTAAACAGATCATTTTTCACCTGCGCGTTATGTTCATGCAGGTACATGGGACCAAAGTCGAAGTTCAGCAGTGTCAGTGTAATCATGGTAACAAGGGTCAAAAGCGCATAGAAGTTATAAGGAATGGAACGGATGAACAGTTCCAGACCGTTGTAGCCTTCTACAACGCCGGATACGGCTGCCGCCCAGGAAGAAATGGGTGCGATGATGCAGACAGGCGCCGCTGTCGCATCAATGATGTAAGCCAGTTTCGCGCGGGAAACGTTATGTGTGTCTGTAACGGGACGCATAACGCTGCCGACGGTCAGACAGTTGAAATAGTCGTCTACGAATACCAGAACGCCCAGCAGGAATGTGGAAAGCAGCGCGCCTTTTCTGGTTTTGATTACGGAAGATGCCCATTTGCCGTATGCGGCGGAACCGCCGGCTTTGTTCATGAGGGCAACCAGAACACCCAGTACAACCAGGAAGATCAGGATACCGCCGTTATAGCTGTCTGCTATGTTGGAAAGCAGACCGCCGCTGGTCTCATTTGTGACCATAACGATGAAAGCTTCTTTGATATTAAAGTTGGTGTAGAACAGTGCACCGGTCACGATACCTACAAACAAGGAGGAAAAAACTTCCTTTGTGATCAGTGCCAGAATGATTGCAACCAGTGGAGGTACCAGAGACCAGAAGGTTGCGTACATGTTGCTTGTAACTTCCGCTGTTTCCCCTTCCGTACCGAATGCGGTAACGGTAAAGAGCAGCAGAACAGCTGAGCAAACCAGGAAGGTTCTCAGCCAATTGGATTTTCTTTGAAACATACCCCTTTTACTCCTCTCAAAAACATTACATCATTTATGATTGCGCCCCTTGTGTCACCCACAAAGGCAAAAACAGCTTGCGGAGGCAATAAAAAAAGCCCGTGGCACGCGCACACAGGCTCCGCTTTTTTTCGCAGGAACAGCACACCCCAGGAAGGGGCTTGCTTTTTTTGATAGCGCTCCACAAAAGTGACAGTCCGCCGCATATTCTGCTGCGTCCCAGCCCCGGAGCCATCGGACCTGCTCCCGAACTTCGGCGGATTCCCCTTTCATCCCTTTTTGCCGTCCCGCATTTCTTCCAAAGGGTTACTGATGGTTTCCGCACCTCTATCTGTTTTATTTTCTGTCCGCCAGCTTAGCAGACATCATCTACATCATTCATACCATATCCCACATACAAAGTCAAGCCTTTCTCCCAAAAAAGGATGTTTTCTCCTGTTTTTTCCAATTTTTCTGTACTTTTTGGGGTGGACATGTTTTTTTCCTACCATTTTGCTTTTCATTTTTGCCAAAAACTGTTATGATAAATAAGCAGAAACCAAAACATTTTATTAGAAAAAGAAAGGACGGCGATACCTATGGCAACTGCTCATATTGCAGCCGAAAAAGGCGCATTCGCAAAAACCGTGCTGATGCCCGGCGATCCCCTGCGCTCTAAATTCATTGCGGAAACATTCCTGGAAAACCCTGTACTGGTGAACAATGTACGTGGTGTTCAGGGCTATACTGGCACATACAAAGGCGTACCTGTATCCGTCATGGCAAGCGGCATGGGCATTCCCTCCATCGGCATTTACAGCTATGAACTTTACAGCTTCTTTGGCGTGGAAAATATCATCCGCATCGGCTCTGCCGGTGCCATCAGCGACAAGCTGCAGCTGCGTGACATCGTGGCAGGCATGTCCTCCCACACCAACTCCAACTTTGCAGCACAGTACAACCTGCCCGGCACATACGCACCTACCGCAGACTACACACTGCTTTCCACAGCAGTAGAATCCGCAAAGGATCTGGGTCTGGATCTGAAAGTAGGTCCTCTGCTTTCTTCCGACACATTCTATGATGATGACGAAGAAGCACTGCACAAATGGGCAAAAATGGGCGCTCTGGCAGTAGAAATGGAATCCGCAGGTCTGTATATGAATGCGGCTCGTCTGGGCAAACGCGCACTGGCAATGGTAACCATTTCCGACATGCCTTTCACCGGCGAAGCAACCACACCGGAAGAACGCCAGAACACATTCACACAGATGATGGAAATCGCGCTGGAAACAGCTATCCGCATGGACAAACTGTAATTCTATCCCACAGTTATTTGACAACACAAAATCCTGTACGCGAAAAAGCGTACAGGATTTTTTAAATCAATGCCTTTTTCGGGGACAGGCAGCAGAAAGAAAGGGGCTTTTTGTATGCTCAGACAGATTCACACCGGCGGTATTTACAACCTTTATCTGCTGGAGGGCAGCAGCCAGTGGTATTGGGGCATGGACTGCACCGGCGGCGACCTTTACGAAGGAGAGGAACTATTTACGGATGGCCACAAAGTTGACCGGACACGACTGATCTTTATCCGTCATCCTGACGGGAAGGTTGTGGAGCCGATTCCTTCCAAAAAAGGACAGTATTTCGGTCGTCCTTTATTCTATGAAAACAAAATCATCCTCCTTGTGGCAGATTTTCCAGAAAAACAGCTGCGCATCCTTTCCTACGACCCGGAAACAGAAGCCATATCCACCCTTGCCACACTGCCTCGCTCCATCACAGAGGATTGCTACAATTTACAATTAAAGCTTTCCCCTTTGATGCTGGTACGTGAGGGACAGGATAACACATTGGAAATCCTTTTCCCCATGCAGAAAACATATGCCATGGACTTGCAGGAATCCTTCCAGTTCCGCCACGGAGACGAGCTGTATTTCGAAACATGGTATGAAGACCCGGATTACCGGGACGAAATCGTCATTCGGGATTTTCACACAGGAAATGTCCTGAAACGCCTTCCCGGTATCCTCATGACCACGCCCGACGGAGACATATGGATGCTGGACTAAATATAAAGAAAGAACCTGTATGCAAATGAACACAGGTTCTTTCTTTTTTTCGGAATCATAATCAGTTTTCAAATCAATTCTCATAAGCCAGTGTCTGGAAGGCGCGGGATACTGCTACCCCAGCTTCCGCTGTTTTGTTCCGACGCAGCAGGCAGAAGGAAGTCTGCCGTTCCGCCGCCAGGAACATCCAGTAACCGATAAGGGCGCCCAATGTGTTCATGAGCAGGTCGTCCACGTCTGTGGTTCTGCCGCAGAACATCTGCAATACCTCAATGGCAAAAGATGTGCCGAACCCAAAGAGCAGCACATGATTTTCTGTGCGGTACTGCTTCCACAGCAGCGGCACCAGAAAGCCCATGGGTACAAAGAGGAAAAAGTTCAGCAGATACTGCATGGGGCATGCGAAAATATCAATAAACAATTCAAAATTGAAGTACGGCGCAAACACCGGTTTCATAAACAGCAGCTGGAACACGCCTGTCACTGCCACAAGCCCTGCCACATAAAAGGCAAAGAGCCATAAACCAATCCGATGGGTCTTGGGAGTATATTTTCCCGCGAATACCGTCTGCCACATCCACAGCACCGGTACCATAAACGAAAAAATCCAGATACTTTCCCAAACCATACGATACATCCAACTGACCACGGGTACTCCCCCTTTCTATTTTTTCAATCTGCATCTAGGATACACCATAAATATTAAGTTTTTTTGTAGAAAACCTTCCAAATTCCTAACAAAACGTATAAAAACATCTTAAATCCTATACAAATTCCTTTGTTTCTCCCATTTTTCCGCCATTGCTGTATTGACAAACGTTCATTCTTCTTGGTAAAATAACTTGTCGGTGATTGAAAAAATCAAGATTCACCCACTTTATGCATCAAATTTGCCATTCAATCCCGTCAAAGGGATTGCTGTAAGCAAAATTTGATGTTTTTTTATTGCCAAATTACAGGTTCACCTGTTTTTGATTGCAAATCATTTTAAATTAATTGAAAGTAAGTAGGAGGTATTTCATTATGGCAGGTACTATTTCCAGAGGTATTAAAGCCCCTATCATCAGACAGGGCGATGATATCGTAAAAATCGTTGCAGATTCCGTTCTGACAGCTGCACAGGAAGACGGCTTCCAGCTGCATGAAAAAGACGTTATCTGTGTTACAGAAGCAGTTGTAGCAAGAGCTGACGGCAACTACGCTTCCACAACAGACATCGCTGAAGACGTAAAAGCAAAACTGGGCGGCGAAACCATCGGTGTGGTATTCCCCATCCTGAGCAGAAACCGTTTCGCAATCTGCCTGCGCGGTATCGCAAAAGGCGCGAAAAAAGTTGTTCTGATGCTGAGCTATCCTTCCGACGAAGTTGGCAACCACCTGTTTGACATGGATCTGCTGGATGACAGCGGCGTAAATCCTTACACAGACGTGCTGACACTGGAAGACTACCGCCGTATTTTCGGTTATATCAAACACCCCTTCACAGGCGTGGACTACGTTGAATACTATGCTGACCTGATCAAAGAAGAAGGCGCAGAAGCTGAAATCGTATTCGCAAACCATCCCGAAGCAATCGTGAAATTCACAAAGAACGTACTGTGCTGCGATATCCACACAAGAGCACGTTCCAAACGTCGTATCCTGGCAGCAGGCGGCGAAAAAGTCCTTACACTGGACGAAATCCTGAACGCTCCCGTAAACGGCAGCGGCTTCAACCCTCAGTATGGTCTGCTGGGCTCCAACAAAGCTACAGAAGATACCGTAAAACTGTTCCCCAAAAACGCACAGGAAGTTGCGGAAAACATCCAGAAAGAAATCATCGCACGTACTGGCGTAAAAGTAGAAGCTATGATCTACGGCGACGGCGCATTCAAAGATCCCGTTGGTAAGATTTGGGAATTGGCTGACCCCGTTGTTGGCGCTGGCTTCACAGAAGGCCTGAACGGTCTGCCCAACGAAGTAAAACTGAAATATCTGGCAGACAACGACTTTGCTGATCTGTCCGGCGAAGCACTGGCAGACGCGATCCGTCAGCGCATTAAAGAAAAAGACGCTGACCTGAAAGGCAACATGGTTTCCGAAGGTACCACACCTCGTCGTCTGACAGACCTGATCGGTTCCCTGTGCGACCTGACCAGCGGCAGCGGTGACAAAGGTACACCTATCGTTCTGGTTCAGAACTACTTCAACAACTACGCAAACTAATCAACTGCGCACATACAAAAAGCCTGATTTTGCGAAAAATCAGGCTTTTTTTGCAGAAATGAGCATGTATACAAGAAAGGAGTTTTTCCATGTCTTATCCCTCCATTACACTGAAAAAAGGCGAAGGCCGTACCCTCAAGTCCGGCGGACTGTGGGTATTCGACAACGAAATCGCCGCTGTTTCTCCCGATGTAGTCAACGGGGAAATGGTTTCCGTGCTGGACTTTGACGGCTACCCCATGGGCGTTGGTTTTTACAACCATCATTCCAAAATCACCGTCCGCATGATGAGCCGCCACGCTGATACTGTCATTGACGAAGCTTTCCTCCGCCGCCGGGTTGAGGACGCATGGTATTACCGCCAAAAAACCGTTGACACTTCTTCCTGCCGTGTCATCTTCGGGGAAGCGGACTACCTGCCCGGTCTGGTGGTAGATAAATTCTCTGACGTGCTGGTGGTACAGTCTTTGGCACTGGGCATCGACCGTCTGAAAGAAACCATCATCCGCCTGCTGCTGGAAACACTGGCAAAAGACGGCATTCACATCCACGGCGTCTACGAACGCAGTGACGCAAAAGTGCGTCTGCAGGAAGGCATGGAACGGGAAAAAGGCTTCCTTTCCGCACCTTTTGACACCAAAGTGGAAATCATAGAAAACGGCGTACATTATATGGTAGACGTGGAAGATGGTCAGAAAACAGGCTTCTTCTTAGACCAGAAATACAACCGCCTTGCCATCCAGAAACTGTGTAAAGGCGCAAAGGTGCTGGACTGCTTCACCCACACAGGCTCTTTTGCGTTGAACGCTGGTATTGCCGGTGCCGAAAGCGTACTGGGTGTAGACGCTTCCCAGCTGGCAGTGGATCAGGCAACAGAAAACGCCAAACTGAACGGACTGGAAAATACTGTCCGCTTCCAGTGCTGCGACGTATTCTCTCTCCTGCCGGAACTGGAAGAAAAAGGCGAGAAATTCGACGTCATCATCCTGGACCCTCCTGCTTTCACAAAATCCAGAAGCTCCGTGAAAAACGCCACCAAAGGCTATCGGGAAATCAACCTGCGTGCCATGAAACTGCTGAAAGACGGCGGTTTTCTGGCAACATGCTCCTGCTCTCACTTCATGACATACGAGCTGTTCACCCAGACCATTGGGCAGGCGGCAAAGAATGTCCATAAGCGCCTGCGTCAGGTGGAATACCGTACTCAGTCCCCTGACCACCCTATTTTGTGGGCGGCGGATGAGTCTTATTATCTGAAGTTCTATATCTTCCAAGTAACTAATCAATATTGATTTATACGTTATCATAAACCCCGATTTTTCGGGGTTTTTTCATTTCACCTTTGCATATCTTTTCATAAATTATCATGGATAGAAATAAAAATAATGGACAAATAATGGACAGATAATGGACAAGAGATATTATGACAAGCTGCCTATATTTCCGCTTCCTTCGCCGCTTCTTTTGCAGCCATTTCTGAACACAATACACCTTTATTTCCTGTATACCTTCACCCATATATAGGTGTCTTTTCTGCTCATTAAGCTACCCCATAGATGCTATTTTTCCACACCATATCCCCTATGTTTTTTATAGGTATCTTCTGCAAATTCTGAACATATAACGGCTCATATCTTGCTATCATTTTCCCCTTTTGTCTGTATACGACTTGACGTATAAGCGCCCTTTTTTATATGTCAAAACATCCTTTTTGGCGTGCCAAAACGCCTTACCCCCATTTGGCACGCCTTTGGCATTTTTTGATAGGCTGAAAATCTTGATAACTCAATGTTTTTACGGAAAATTTGTGTTTTCCAAAAATCCACCTATAAAAAAGTGGGGTTCTAAGTCAAATTTTTTTACTGATTATTTTATATGGATATATCATAATTTTTCTTTGCCGTGTCCGTGCTATATTCTCTGCACACTTTTTCTTTCATCGAAATGAATTTTGGAAGCAGTATCAGCCCCTAAACATCAAGCATGATTTCTTTTGCCGGATCAGATTTCTTTTTTAATAACAGCGGCTTCCTTTTTCGTTCTCTTTTCTTTCTTCAGAACAGATTTCTTTTGCAAAAATTCCGCTGCCAGCTCCCAGCATCATTTCTTTTTCCCGATCAGGTTTCTTTTTCAAAAGCAGCGGCTTCCTTTTCCATTCTCTTTTCTTTCTTCAGAACAGATTTCTTTTTCCCCGTCAGATTTCTTACCGCAAAACTCCCCCTCTGCTTCCCATGACCTTTTCTTTCTTCCCATCAGATTTCTTTTCCCAGGTCAGATTCCCTTTTGCAAATTGGCGGCTCTCTTTTACAGTATGATTTCTTTTCTCCATTCAGATTTCTTTTCCCAGATCAGATTCCTTTTTGCAAATTGGCGGCTCTTTTTTGCAGTATGATTTCTTTTCCCCCGTCAGATTTCTTACCGTAAAACTCCCCCTCCGCATCCCATGACCTTTTCTTTTTCCCGATCAGGTTTCTTTTCCGCAATCGGTTGCGGTTTTGCCCTCTGGGCAATCTTCGCCGCTTCGTCTGACCTTCTGCCGGAAGCGGCACATGCAGGCAGACAGGCGGCGGCATATCTCCATTACATTTTCCAGACAAACAAAAAGCCACTCTCACTTTCTCCACAAGTGGGGAAAAGCGGAAGCGGCTTCTTTTCATTGATAAAAAATGATGGAAAATAATGTTGTATCGTGTTAATATAGAGCAAGGGTTACCGTTTGGCGGTTCAGTCACTTTCCCACGAGGGGAGGTGATACGATGGTTACATATAATGAATTGTTTCAATTTTGTTTAGTAATCATTGGCGTTATCACCTTATGCCATCTGCATAAGAGATAATAAAAATCGACCGCCTAACCTGCGAAGTTAGACGGTCTAACACCAAATTATTTTGGACTGACCGCCCTTCCAAAAGCGGTAACCCTCTTTCTAAGATTATATTACAGCCTTTGCATATAAATTGCAAGGGCTTTTTTATTGGCTACTGTGCAAATACTCATAGTGTTATGATGTGAGTTTGATTCACCCCATCTGATATAACGAAACGTTCGCCCAGCCTATGAGTCCCTGTTTTAGGGAGTCACGTTTTGTTACCCCCATACAGCCACGCACAAGCCCATACAAAGCCCCTGACCTTACCGCCTATCATTCCCCCTCCCGCTTCCGCTGCACCCTGCCGAATAGGTCAGCGCTTGACCGTAGACAATTTTATGATGGCTACCTGATACGAATTAGATTCGTGTTAGCTTATTGTAACGGGCTAAGTCTAATTTATGGGGCATCACAACAAATTGCGATAAGCGGAAGCGGCACAGCACACCTTGCCATGGTGCAAGAATAGCCGCCGAAATTGGTACAGGTTTTGGGCGGTTGTGGTACTGCCTAAGCCCAGCTTAGCCGCCTTCCTCGTCCCGCTTCATAGCTTCCTCTATGGCTCTATTGATAAATGCGTTCATGCTTTCTCCCTGCGCTTCTGCATGGGCTCTTATCTCGCCCTTTTTGCCTTTGATAACAATCAAATTGATACGATCATAGGCTTTCGCTATATATTTATTTTGCGCTCGTGTTGATGCTTTTCCCATGATTTCCCCCTCCTTATCAAAAAATATGTAAAAAGTGTTATATTACAAAGTAATCATATAACACTTTCGTCATATTACGCAACTATATATATTATACAATATCGTTGCGTAACATTTGTTTATGTTGCCTATTTCCCATCGTTGCATAATTATATATACTATCGGTAACGGTTAAGGATAACTTTCTTATATTGGCAGGCATAAAGCCGCCGGAAGCGGCACGGGCAGACGATCAGGCGGCACAGCCCCCACAATGCCCAGGCAAATAAATAGCCACTCTCACTTTCGCCCACAAGTGGTCGAAAAGTGGAAGCGGCTGGAAGCGGGTTTCATGGGTCTTAATAATTTCCATAAACCTATTGACAAGTTGCTAGCAATAGTTTATTATATAGCTAGCAACAAAGGAGGTGTTTTTGTTGCAAGGAAATAGCCGGTCTGATTACTTCAAAAAGCGTCGTGAAACCATCGGACAATTTAGCGTATCTGTTCCTCGTGAAAAGCTGATAGCCCTAGACGAAAAGTTAAAGGCAAAGGGGCAGACTAAAACCGCTTGGCTAAACGAAAAGATAGACGAAGAAATCGGCAAATAAAAAAACAGGGTGTTCTCCCCGACCAAAGCTTGAACACACCTGTTTTGCAAGTGAAGTTTCCTTCGGTAAATATTATACCATGCCGAAGGGACTTCTTTCAACTACTGAATTTGAAACGTAGTTCCTTCAGATGGTTTTTCCATTATTTTCTATATGCCCATTGACTTTTGGAACTCATAAATATATAATTATATTATGGAACTCAAAAGTGAGGTGATGACGTGAGTCCACGCACAGGCAGACCAATAGTAGGCGAACCAAAAGTAAATGATATTAAGGTTCGGCTTGACGATACCACACACAATAAACTCTTAGACTATTGTCAAGAACACGGTATCTCAAAAGCCGAAGCAATCAGACAAGGTATTCACCTGCTGTTGGATTCAAAAAAATAACGCAAACGGGGTTGAGTTTGGTGACCGTCCCGAATGCGTTATGCAAGTGAAGTTTCCTTCAGTAAATATTATACCATGCTGAAGGGACTTCTTTCAACTACTTAATTTGAAAGGGGTTTTTTATATGGAAAAATTAAAAAGTGCTGTTATTGACTTTGCAGATTTAGACGTTGAAATCGACTGTATTGTCAGTCTATCTTATCTTCTCTGGGAATCTATGGCAGAAGGTTTGCTTGATGTTCCAAAGAATATGCAGGACATACATATTCCTGCCGCTTTCATGTTAAACACTAAACTTGTAACACTACACCAACAACTACACGATATCCAAGAACGACTTCAAGAAGGATTGACGGAGGTGGAAGCATGAACGATATTATTAAAACTATTTCGTATATTGACAACGTTGTTGATCAGCTCGACTCACGTGCAGAGCAATTAAAGGATCTGGCTTTTACATTATGGCATAGTATGCAGAGTACCGATTTTGGCTCCCCTGTTTCTCCCCAGCATATCAATACAGCCTTCCTTCTGTATTCATTGTTGGAGGAATTTTCCGAGGATATGTTCGAGCCGTTGACGGAACTCAATGAATTATATTCTTCTCTTAATGCAAAACAGGTAGGAGGTGAAGCGAATGTATAAAGGCATGGCAAACTTTGTCCAGCGGCGGCGGCTGGCTCTTGCGCATCATTTAGAGAGTGCCAAAGAGTACACCATGGAAGGGTTGTTTTATGAGCAGATGGAAACATCTTCTAACATTGGTATGTTATTTAACCTATTAGACGAATTGGATTCCGAAGATATTTGCGTTTTTGGCACGTCTGAAGGCGAGGTGAAATTATGAGCAAACACAGAAATCCTTGTAGGGGTTCTATCACATGTATATGCCCCTATGCGGCATCCTGTCCCGCTTCCTTCCGCTTCCCTGCCGTCACTATGTCGATCATGCAAGACCTTGCAAAGATTGACAATCAAAATTATTTATATTTGATCTGGACTTTTGTTCGTGGCTTAGCTTATCCAAAGCAAAAGCAACAATAAATCTATAAAGGGTGTCCGCTTCTGCGGCACTCTTTTTCTTTGCCCTTATACGCCCCTCTGTGCGCCCGTATGCCCTGCCCTATTGCTTCCCCTTGCCGTTCCTCTTGCCCTTGTCAGCTTACCTCCTGCCGCTTCCTGCTGGCTATCTGTGACCGTATCCAAATTACGCCCACCACCCGCCGCCGTTTGGCTGCCGTTTGCCTGTGTGTCCTCCGCCTTTTCCGTTCTACCTAGCTTTTATGTATACACCATATTGTATTCATATAAGCTAGGAAAGAGCGTTTTTCCTGCCAACGCAGACCACAATATCTAGGGTGTCAATCAATACAGCACCCCCTAAATTTAGGGGGTATCCCTGTCCCTTTTACCACTTGCCCTATATATCCAACGCCATTTCTAAAAAATTTTTTACGTTTACATGCAACAGTTCCGTGTGGGAAACGCCTTCTCAATTTCCAAAACGAAGTATGGGGGGATACTTTTTTTCTTCCAGACAGCCAGCACAGGCAAAGCCCTTGCCCTCCTACACTGCCGGGCTTTGCACCACTGATACATCTTGCCGCCTTGCGTTCTGGTTTCCGCTGATCTACTGCCGTCTCACTTCCCCATTGGACAGCCTTTCCCCCTTGGTCTGGGGTTCTTTTTTTATTGTGCAGTCATACAAAAATTATATGTTTCCCCCGTCAAAACAACGAAAAACAATATTAAAACGACTTATTTTTATATGTTTTTTCGTCACTTTTTTATTACACTGATTTCTCCACAATATCCCCATGTCAGTATTTGCCGCCTTGCGTTGCCTTGTCCCGCTTCCTGCCGCTTCTCTCCGGCTCTCACAGGCTGTCTAAAGCCCTTTCAAGTTCTTATGCTCTATATACTGTGACAACCGTTTTCCCCTCTCTGTCCTGCTCATAGACCGCACAGCATTGTTTACAATCCCCCTTCCCTTCGCAGGCTTACAGCCTAGCACAGCCGCCATCTGGGCATAGTTATAGCCCTGATAGAAATAATAGTTTACTGCCATCCGTTCCCCCTCTGGCAATTCCTCTACACACGCCCGCACATCTGCCCGTAACTGTTCCATATACAGGCGTTCTTCCGCTTCTTCTATGCTGTTATGCTTATCAGGTATCAGCTCGTATAAAGTGCCTTTTTCGTCCTCACTGTCCTTTATCTGCCGATCTAGGGAAGCGGCTTCATTCAGAATTACCCGTCTTGATGTCCGCACACCACAAGCCCCCCGAAAAGCGTTGTGTAAATGATATTTGATATAGGTATTGAACATATAGCCCTTTGTTTCATCATAGGCGCTGACCGCTTCCAGCATGGCAAAATAGCCTTCCTGTATTAAGTCCTCTAGCGTTACGCCTGCCCTTGCACATAAGACTGCCTTTGCCCTACACCACCGATAGGCATATAGCCGGATAATGCCAAGCACGTTTTGCCATAGGGTCACTTCTGCCGCCTTGTCCCCCTGCTTTATACGCTTTGCCGCTTCCTCATTCGTCATACATTCCACCACACTTTCTTATATGCCTTTCCAGAGCCGCCCTTATGCCGTCTGGCGTTTCCTCTTGCCCTAAGTGCTGTGCTACATCTCGCCAACTCATATCGAGCAAATAACGACAGATAGCCGCCGTCCTTATCCGTAGGTCTGGTATCCTGTCTATGGCTGCTTTGATTGTCCGTAATTTGTAATTACATATTCTCATATCGTGGTAAAGCCTTTCTACTTCCGCTAAATCCCCCGCCGCTTCGGCTTTGTCCTTCTCGTCTAACAGTTTAATAATATCTCTGCTGATCTTCTGGGCTTCTCTCAATTCTTCCAGTGTCACTTCTCATTCACTCCTAACCACAATACTTAGGGTGTCAGCCACACTTACACCCTCTAAATTTAGTATGTCAGGACATAAGCGGCAAGGAAGCGGCATTGTCAGGATGCTTTTTTTCTCGGTCTGCCCCTCGTATCATTTCCATGTATCTTGATAGCAAGTACATAATGCCGATAAATGCCCATCTGCGGATAATTAGATACACTGATTCTCACCTCTTTGTACCCCTTTGGAATCTTGATATATCCATGTCGCTTTGCATCCTCATACTCTACGACCTCCACTTTGGGCTGTTCTAAGTTTCGGCTGCCTATCCATATCTGCTTATAGGCTTCCAGCCCTTCTTCGTCCTCGTCCGCTTCCTTTGTCATATACTCGGCAAGCCTGCTATACCCTTCTTCGCCTGCCTGATCTTCCAGAGGTGTGATATTTACACGACCATTCCCCCATACCGCCTTGATTTCATTCGGTGTCATGTCCTGTATATTGAGTATGACATGATGGTGTATCTTGTTTTGCTTCCTATGCGTGCAGTATATGTATTTGACTGGCTCCGCTCCCGCCTTTTTCCGCTGCCGTTTCAGCCGGCGAAAAAAGTTCCTGATCTCCCTTTGTGCCGTTTCCTCTGTCACTTTGTCCTTATATGTCAGTCCTAGCCACATATCCCCCTCTCTAAAATTGGTATGTATCATATATTTCAACTTTTCCCGCTTCCGCTTTAGGTTTATTTTTTTCTGAAGTTCAGACGTTGGATTCTCCAATGCTCCACGGCTTACCTTTTTTCCTCTTGCTTTCAGACTAAAGTATTCCCTGCAAACATATAAGTCCCCCGCCCATATTCTTTCTACGTATCTTGGCATGGTTTATCCTCTTTTCCTGTTATATGGTCGTTATGTTAATCTTCATATCAAGGTACAAAAGGGGCTTGTACCCCTTTATTTTCCCTTGCTTTTTTCGATTGTTTATGATATGATAACAGTACGTATTTTGGCAGGCGGTTGGTCACCGCCATTCCCCCATCTTTTCGATGGGGTTTTTTTATGCCCTCAATTATTTACAATGCGTTTCATATACGCACCATCCATATACCTTCTAATAGGTCTGATCTTTCCCGCTTCTGGCTGTGCCGCTTTGGAAGCGGTTCCCATTTCAAGAAACGTGTATACATTATCCATATCAACTAAAGTTTTATTGCCCACCTTTACACTGGGTATCTTTCCCTCATTGACAAGCCTTCTAAGCCCTGTCTGGGTTACTGCCGTGTGTTCGTCCGCTTGTTTTAACTCTATGTACGCTTCTTTGATTGTCCGCATTTTTGCCATACCTTAACACCCGCTTCCTGTCAGTCCTCTAACAACAATTCTCTGATACTGCATCCAAAAAAAACCGCGATTTTTGCCGCTGTTTCTATCCCGATCTTTTTTTCACCTAATGCCTTTGCTATTGTTGGTACGCTTATATTTAACTCCTTTGCTAATCCTCTACCATTAAGCCCATTTTTCGCCAATAATTCATACATTTTCATTCTGTCAAAAATAATTTCCATCGGCTTTCTGCCTCTTTTTTCGCTCATATCATTACCCCTTTCTTTTATTTTTTAGCATCTTAATTTTATTTTTTATCTTCTTCCACTTCTCGTAATCAACATCTTCGTTGTCTAATAAACAAAGGATCATATATCCGATGTAACTTTTCAAACTATCTAAAATAAATTCCCATTTTCTTTTGCCCATATCTTCCCCGCCCTTCTATATTACGAATACTTAGTATTTTATTTTCGTATTATTCGTAAATATATTATCATTTTAATAAAAAAATATCAATACATTTTTAATTCAGCCGCTTTTCTTTACCAAATTCAAAAGATGTGATTTAATGTATATGTGAGTATTGATATTTTTTTTATGAAGGAGGTTATCAGATGGGACTAGGTCAAAATATCAAAACCATCTTAGATGCAAAACAAAGAACTGTTCCTTGGCTCGCCAAAGCCTCTGGCGTTCCCGCTTCAACAATTTATTCCATGATACGCAATAGCAGCAAAAGCACCGATGATACCACCCTATCTAGGTTGTCTACTGCTCTAAGGGTTCCACCTGATGTTCTCACAAGTTCTACTATTGAATACCCGCTTACCTCTGATCACATAGCGGCGTATGATAAGTATTACAAAATGCCCGAATATAAAAGAGCTCTTGAATTTGCCACACCTGATACAGGTAAGGGATTTTATTTGGATGACGTTATTAAAATAGCTGTTTACAATGTGGCATTGAGTATCCCAGATAACGAAATCAAAAAAGCCTTACTTTATGAAGTAGAACACGCTGAAACATTGGGGAACGATGATTTTTCTTTAGCACTACTCCTTAGTTACTACTATCAGTTTAATTCCTTCGGACGCAATGCCTTATTGCAAAGAGCAAAAGAACTTTCCCTTATTCCAGATTGTATTGCAAAGAATGATAATACCGACAAGAACCAAGAGGACAAATAAAGGGGTGTTATATCATGGCAAGCATACGAAAACGTGGCAACTCATACCAAATACGTGCCTCTGCTGGATATGATATAGATGGTAAGCAAATTGTTAAGGTTAAAACCTTTCGCCCACCTGCAGGATGGAGTGAAAAGCGGATAGAAAAGGAAGTGCAGCGGCTCGCCGTAGAATTTGAAAACGAGATTTCCGCTGGTCACTATGTCAACAAGTCAATCAAATTTGCCGACTTTTCCGCTTTTTGGATGAAAGAACACGCAGAAAAAACCCTGCGCTTGAATACTGTACGCTATTACAAGCGCCTTCTGTCCCGTATCAATGCCGCAATCGGGCATATTCGCATAGACCAATTACAACCGCTCCACCTCATGGCATTTTATAACAACCTTGCAGAGGACGGTATAAAGGACAAACATACCAGTACGCCCATTGATGACATTAACCGCATACGGAAAGAAGCAGGCTTCACTATGGCAAAGCTGGCTGCCGCTTCCGATCTATCAATCAATACCGTTGCTAATGCCTGCAAAGGGCAAAATCTATATACAGCAAATGCTTTGAAGATATGCAGCGGGCTTAATATGCCTTATGAAATGCTTTATAAAGACACTGATCCGCTTCTAAGGCTGTCTACTGCCACCATTAAAAACTATCATGTATTGATTTCCTCCATCATGTCTAGCGCTGTTCAATGGGGTTATGTTGTAGACAATCCATGTAAGCGGGTAAGCCCTCCAAAGGTTACACATAAACCAGGAGTTACCCTTACCAGCGAGGAAACCAATATACTATTCCAGTGCTTAGATAATGAGCCGATCAAGTATAAAGCGGCTATTATTACGCTTGTGTGCAGCGGCTTACGCCGTAGTGAACTATGCGGCTTAAAATGGTCTGACCTTGACTTTGACAGCGGTGTTATTGTCATATCCCGCAAGCTGGCTTATACTTCCGGCATAGGGTTATACGAGGACGAGCCAAAGACAGAAAGCGGTAAACGGGCGTTAAAATTGCCGTCCTTTGCCGTTTCCATTTTAAGAGAATACAGGAAAGCCCAAGCACAAAACCGCCTTTTATGCGGTGACAGATATGAAACCAATGACTATATTTTCGTAGGAGAAGAAGGGCACGTTATGCACCCAGACGCACTTCATAAATGGTTCACGGACTTTCTGAAAAAATACGACTTACCCCCTATCACACTGCATAGTTTGCGCCATACTAACGCAAGTTTGCTTATTGCCAACGGGGTAGACCTTGCCACTGTATCCAAACGCCTTGGACACGCAAGCACAGCCATTACAGCCCAGATATACACCCACGCTATACAGGAAGCAGACGCACACGCAGCGGAAGCAATAGACAATATTCTTTTACGTAGCAGTCAAACGAAAGCGGCAAAATAAATTCCATAATGGACAAATAATGGACAAAACCCCTATTTGAATAAAAATAAACGAAAGCCCGATACTCAATAAAACATTGATATATCAGGCTTTTGTATATGTTCAACATTTGAAATTGTATGTCTTTATTTGAAATTCTATATTTTCCAGGTGACAAATCAGTTCTAAAAAAGAGGTAACTGTCATGAAATACCCTGCCATTGTACCTGTTCCCCATACAGGCAAAGAGCATATTACAGACGAAAAGGGAAATCCCGTTTCTTCTCTGCTGGATTTTTGGCGTTGGGCACACTCTGACCTCATGGGAAATGCAGAACGGGGCATTTTGGCAGAATATCTGGTGGCTTGCGCCTTAGATATTCCCCGAAATGTTCGTGGTCTTTGGGATCGTTATGACTTGATCACACCGGAAGGCATCACCATTGAAGTTAAATCCTCCGGTTATCTGCAATCATGGGGACAGGAACACCTCTCAACCATTTCTTTCGGAATTGCTCCAACATTGGGTTGGGACGATAAAACCAATACCTACGAAACGGAATCGAAACGGCAGACACAAGTTTATGTATTCTGTGTCTATCATCATCAGGAACAGGAAACTGCCAATCCGCTGGATACCAGTCAATGGACTTTTTATGTGCTTCCCACCAAAATACTGAATGAAAAAGTGGGTACACAAAAACACATTACCCTTTCTTCCCTGCGAAAATTAGGTGCTGTTCCGGCTTCTTTTGGAGAACTCCATCGAGTCATTCATGAAATCAAATAACAAAACCCCCTGTCCTTCCACGACAGGGGGTTTTCTTTATCTGCCCAACACGTTTTCTGTTGTATCTTCTCCCGTAAGGGACTTGGAAAATTTATAATGGAAGTTCTGCATGCCTTCCCGCAGATAAAACCGATGGGTATTTTTCCGCAGCTGGTTGCAGGCAACTTCTATCTGCACACAGCCTGCCTCCTTTGCCAAATCACTGGCGTATGTGAGCATTTCACCGCCGATACCGTTGCTTCTGGCGTTTTTATCTACAGCAAATTCCATGATTTCCGCCACAAGAGCGGCATGGTGAAGTTGTCTTTCCATGCGAAGATGGAGGACGCCTTTCACCTGCGTTTCTTCTTCCCATACCAAAAAGACATGGCGGCTGTCCACCAGCATTTCCCCATACATCTGGGAGAAAGCGTCCCATGGCAGCTCCTTTTCCTCCATATCACAAATCAGTTCATAAATGCCACGGCAGTCCTCCGCCTTTCCTTTTCTGACCATACTATTCCTCCCTTTTTCCTGCAAAAAACGCACGAAATTCCCGTTTCCAGTTATTTCGTGCGTCTGTTTTCAAAGAACCGAATAGGGGCATCTTCATCAGAAAACAAAGAAATCTGTTTGGTATGTTTTCTTCTGAAGATTGCCGTCGCAATTCCCCTTAAGAAGTCAAAAACAAGAAAAACCAATGTTTTCTTAATGAGAATTTGCTTTATTTATCTTCTTTCTTTTCTTCTGTTGTTTCTTCTTCCTCATCGTCTTCCCATTCGGAAGGGTCTACATCACCGAAGGCGGATTTCAGGAAATCTTCGCATTCGTCGATCTGTTCCATCTGGAACTGTACGGAATCCAGCACGGTTTCCACGTTCTTTGCATATTTTTCCATAACGGGATCCACTTCTTCTTCGGTCATATCTTCTTCAGAAGTCACTTCTTCCGCAGCTGCCGCTGTCACATCTGCTGCCGCTTCTGCCACAGGTGCTTCTTCTGCGGGAGTTTCGTCTGCAACTGCTGCTTTTTCTACTGCTGCTTCGTCTGCATCCAGTTCGTCCAAATCCAGATCGTCCCAGTCTTCTTCTTCGTTGCGGCGTTTTGCCTGCAATTTTTCTTTATATGTTCTTGCGTCTTCTTTCAGTTCCTGGGCTTTTTCTGTCATGCGGAATGCGGCGCTTCTTACTTTGGGCTGCATTTCGTCCGCTTTATCTGCAACCTTTGTTGCCACTTCACGCACACGGGGCTGAAGCTGTTCCGCTTTTTCCCCAACAGTTCTTGCTACACTGCCCAATACAGCGCTTGCTTTTTCCAGTGCGCTGCCTACAGCCTTGCCCAGACCGTCTTTTTCCAGACCTGCACCATTTTGCAGCACAGTCAGCAGTCTTTCCGCTTCATCCACATTGATGAGCCCTTTTTCCAGCATGCTCAAAATTGCCATACGTTCTTCTTTCATAGGTTTTTCCTCCTTGCCGCTGCTTTTTGCCTCGGTTATGATGGTATAATCTTCGGGGTGCGCATCCTGTTTGCCGAAAGCATAAAGGATGGCTGCCGCAATACGCTTGGAAGCGTTGCCGTCCCCAAAGGGATTTTTTGCCTGTGCCATGGATTCATAAACTTCTGCGTCTGTCAGCAGTTCTTTTGCCATAGCGTAAATGGTTTCTTCGTCAGTGCCTGCCAGTTTCAATGTGCCGGCTTCCACCCCTTCAGGGCGTTCTGTCACGTTACGCAGCACCAGTACAGGTTTGCCCATGGAAGGCACTTCTTCCTGCAAACCGCCGCTGTCTGTCATAACAAAGAAAGAACGGCACATCAGGTTATGCATATCTTTCAGATCCAGAGGGTCTGTCAGGTGGATACGAGGGTTATTCCCAAGGATACGGTGTACCGGTTCCACAACGGCAGGATTTTTATGGACAGCGTAAACCACTTCCACATCCTCGAAGTCTTCTACAATACGTTTTACCGCATGGCAGATGTTTTCCAAGGGCTGTCCCAGATTTTCCCGGCGGTGTGCAGTCATGGCAATGACACGTTTGCCCTTGAAGTCGATGGTGTTCAGTTCTTCTTCATGGAAGGTATAATTTTCTTCGATGGTATGTGCCAAAGCGTCGATAACCGTATTGCCGGTGATGAAAATGTCGTCAGCGTCGATGTTTTCTTTCAGCAGATGTTCCTTTGCCAGTTTGGTAGGCGCAAAGTGCAGATCTGTCAATGCACCTGTCAGGCGGCGGTTCATTTCTTCGGGGAAAGGCTGATACTTATCATAGGTACGCAGACCAGCTTCCACATGACCCACTTTCACCTGATTATAATATGCAGCCAATGCACCCGCGAATGTGGTGGATGTGTCCCCGTGAACCAGTACGATGTCGGGTTTTTCTTCCGCCATGACTTCTTCCAGCCCTGTGAGAGCACGGGTGGTGATGCCTGCCAATGTCTGGCGGCTCTGCATGATATTCAGATCGTATTTGGGATGCAGATCGAAAATCTCCAGAACCTGATCCAGCATTTCTCTATGCTGGGCGGTGACGCAGACGATGCTTTCGATGCCTTCCGTCTGTTCCAGCACTTTCACCAGAGGCGCCATTTTGATGGCTTCGGGACGGGTACCGAATACACTCATTACCTTAATCATATCTTTTTGCATAATATTCTCCTTTTATGTTACCAATGTTACCCAACGAAACAGACAGAGGAACACCGCCAGAAGTGTCAGAAAGGTCTTCCTTATTTCACTTCGTTGGTCAGTTTGCCGATGCCTTCGATTTCACAGGTGACCACATCGCCGGCTTTCAGGAATTTGGGGGGTTCAAAGCCCATACCTACCCCAGCGGGCGTGCCCATGGCAATGATGGTGCCTGCCTGCAAAGTCATGCCCTGAGAAAGCTGGCTGATGACTTTTGCCACGCCGTTAATCATCAGGGATGTATTGCTGTCCTGACGCAGTTCTCCATTCACATAGGAACGGATGGACAATGCGGGAGGATTTTCAAATTCGTCCTTTGTGACAATCCAAGGTCCAATAGGTGTAAAATCATCCAGACTCTTACCGAAATACCACTGTTTGTGGGATGTCTGCAAGTTTCTTGCGCTGACATCATTCAGTACGGAATAACCGAATACATAGTCAAAAGCATCTGCTTCCGCCACGTTTTTGGCGTCCTTACCAATGATAACAGCCAGTTCTGCTTCATAGTCCAGACTGTCTACAATATCAAAATGTCCGTCGATGGGTTCTCCATCCCCAACGGCACGGTTCACCCGTTTAGAGAAATAAATGGGCTGGGGGCGTTCGCCGCCAAAAGCCTCATCATGGAATCTTGCCGCTTCTTCCGCATGGGCATAGTAATTGATGCCCAGACAGATCACGTCCTGTTTGGGGTGCACAATGGGAGAAAGCAGACGCACTTCTTCCATAGGAATGCCGTCCATAAGTTCCGCGTTTTTCTCCAGCTTCTGCATTTTGTCTTCAGTCATGGAAGCGATGAATTCTGTCATATTCACCAGACCGCAGCCCAGATAGTTCACGGGAACCACTTCCTGTCCGTTTTTCTTCAAAATGCCTACTGCTTTGTGTCCACCCTGCATATATGTCAATACCTTCATTCCATATGCCTCCTTCTTCTTTCACTCTTTTTTCTTTTGTAAAAACAAATGATTTCTATCCCTAATCATATCACAAAAGGGGCTTTTCGCAAAGTAAAATGTGTCTGTCTGCCCAAAGACGGTACAAAAAACCATGCATACATAATATACATTCACCATACATATTCAACTATTCATCAAAAACTGTATATTATTTGTATACACACCTTGAAATATCCATAAAACAAAACAATATTTGCATAATTATTTAATAAATACTACCAAAATACATATAATTTTGCATTTTACTCTTGCAATTCAAAAAAATGCTATGTATAATAGGCTCATAAATATTCAAGAGCATACACGATGACATATCGTTCGATTACAAGGAGGAAAAATATCATGAGCAAAGAAAAAATCGTATTGGCATATTCCGGCGGCTTAGACACATCCGTTATCATTCCCTGGCTGAAAGAAAATTATGACGCAGAAGTTATCGCAGTTTGCGGCGACGTTGGTCAGGGCAAAGAAACAGAAGGTCTGGAAGAAAAAGCACTGAAAACAGGCGCAAGCAAACTTTACATCGCTGACCTGACAGAAGAATTCATCACAGACGCGATTTACCCTTGCATCAAAGCAAACGCAGTTTACGAAGGCAAATACCTCTTAGGTACTTCCATGGCTCGTCCCATCATCGCAAAGAAACTGGTTGAAATCGCCAAAAAAGAAGGCGCAACAGCTATCTGCCACGGCGCAACAGGCAAAGGCAATGACCAGGTACGTTTTGAACTGACCATCAAAGCACTGGCACCTGAACTGAAAATCATCGCTCCCTGGCGTCTGGATACATGGGGCATGCAGAGCCGTGACGACGAACTGGCTTATCTGGAAGCACATGGCATTCCTTTCGAAGCAAGCCACGACAACTCTTACAGCCGTGACCGCAACATCTGGCATCTGAGCCACGAAGGTCTGGAACTGGAAGACCCCGCAAACGAACCGAACTACAAACATCTCCTGCAGCTGGGTGTATCCCCTGAAGATGCTCCCGATGTACCCGAATACATCACACTGGACTTTGAAGCAGGTATCCCCGTTGCAGTCAACGGCGAAAAACTGGGTCCCGTGGAAATGCTGAAAAAACTGAACGAAATCGGCGGCAAAAACGGTATCGGTATCGCTGACATCTGCGAAAACCGTGTGGTAGGTATGAAATCCCGTGGCGTATATGAAACACCCGGCGGCACCATCCTTTACTACGCACACCGCGAACTGGAATACCTGTGCACAGACAAGAAAACACAGGCTTTCAACGAAGTGGCAAGCAACAAATTCACAGAACTGGTTTACAGCGGCGAATGGTATACACCTCTGCGCGAAGCGTTAAGCGCTTACTTCGACAAAGTAAACGAAACTGTAACAGGCACCGTAAAACTGAAACTGTACAAAGGCAACATCATCCCTGCCGGCAGCACTTCTCCTTACAGCCTGTACAACGAATCCATGGCAAGCTTCACAACAGGCGAACTGTACAACCACAAAGACGCTGACGGTTTCATCAACCTGTTCGGTCTGCCTCTGAAAGTACGCGCGATGATGATGGCAAACCACGAAAACAAATAATTTACGAAAACAAATGCGGGGGCAGCTCACCTCTCCCCCCATTTGTTCATACATTACAAAAGATAAAAACATGGAAACTGCCCTGAGCGGTTTCCATGAATCAAAAACCAAACGGAAACATGGACGCACTGGTTCATCTACAGTCAAACAAAACTACCTTCACTGCCTATACATGACCCATGAATCAGCAGGCTTCCAGAAAACCATGGTCAACAAAAACCGGCATGGATACTCTATGCCACAGGTTTTTCGGGGCTGTCCCAAGGGAACAGTCCATTTTTTCTTTATCACTAAAAATTGCGGGCTTTCGCCCCATGACATAGAAAGGAAGATTTTTATGCAGAAACTTTGGGGCGGACGCTTCACCAAATCCACAGACAGCTTCACAGACCATTTCCATTCCTCCATCGGCTTTGACAGCCGCATGTATCACGAGGACATCACCGGCAGTATGGCACACGCTGCCATGCTGGGCAAACAGGGCATTATTCCCCAGGAAGACGCAGACCTCATTGTGAAAACACTGGGTGAAATTTTAGAAGACATCGAAGCAGGCAAAGTGACTTTCGACGAAAAGGCGGAAGATATTCACATGAATATGGAAACCATCCTCATCAGCCGCATTGGCGACGTGGGCAAAAAACTCCACACCGGCAGAAGCCGGAACGACCAGGTGGCACTGGATACCCGTATGTACACCAAAAAAGAAATCACCGAAATCAAAGCTCTGGTGAAAAACCTGCTGGTGGAACTGAATACATTGGCAGAAGCCCACACAGAAACCATCCTGCCCGGCTATACCCATCTCCAGCGGGCACAGCCTGTCACACTGGCGCATCATCTGCTGGCTTATGTGGAAATGTTCAAACGGGACTATGACCGCCTCTGTGACGCTTACAAACGGACAGACGTCATGCCTCTGGGCAGCGGCGCACTGGCTACTACCACCTATCCTTTAGACCGTTATTTCGTGGCAGAACAGCTGGGCTTCGCGGCAATCTCCGCCAACAGCATGGACGGGGTTTCCGACCGTGATTTCTGCGTGGAACTGGTTTCCGACCTTTCCATGCTCATGATGCACCTGAGCCGTTTCTGTGAAGAAATCATCCTCTGGAGCAGCCACGAATTCCGCTTCATCGAACTGGACGACGCTTACGCTACTGGTTCCAGCATCATGCCCCAGAAAAAGAATCCCGATATGGCAGAACTCATCCGCGGCAAGACCGGACGTGTATACGGTCACCTCATGGGACTGTTGACCACACTGAAAGGTCTGCCTCTGGCTTACAACAAAGACATGCAGGAGGACAAAGAAGCCCTCTTTGACGCCATTGACACTGTAAAAATGTGCCTGCCTGTATTCACAAACATGATTGCGACTATGACCGTGAAGAAAGACAACATGCTGCAGGCTGCGAAAGGCGGCTTCACCAACGCCACCGACGCCGCAGACTGGCTGGTAAAACAGGGCGTGCCTTTCCGTGACGCTCACAGCATCATTGGCCATCTGGTGCTTTACTGCATCGAACACAACACCAATCTGGACGACCTTTCTCTGGAAGAATATCAGGCAATTTCCCCTGTATTCAACGAAAGCGTATACGACGCCATCAGCGTGAAACAGTGCGTGGAAGCAAGAAACGTCATCGGTGGTCCTTCCAAAGCCATGACCACAAAGGCGATTGCAGATAACAAAGCATATCTGGAAAAATTGTAATAGTAGGATTAAAAAAGCTGGAATCCTAGGATTCCAGCTCAGGGTGTCGAAAAAGTCGACACCCTGTCGTCAAAGGCTCATTTCATTCAAGCCTTTGACGAGTAGACAGAAGTATAAAGCCGAAGTTCCATCAACTAAAAGCCTTGAAACTTCGGCTTTTCCTCGTCGGAAGTGAATTCCGACTGCGGATTGAATTTGGGAAACTCTTTGTTTCCCAAACCCTTCCGCGTTCTTGAAAATATGTAAAACATAGTTTTTCTACAGGCTGAAGCTGGAATCCTAGGATTCCAGCTTTCTTTGCTTTCTCATAAAACAGTTTATTTCTCTGCTTCCTCTTTGGTCAAAACCCCCTGTGTCACCACGATTTCCTCGCTGTTTTCTAGCTTTTCTCTGCTTTCTTCGTCCAGTTCTTCCAGTGCGTCGGAAAGCTGCAGGTCTGTGGTCAGTTCTTCATAAGATACCTTTTTCTGGGTTTCTTTCACCTGCTCTTTCTCGCCGCAGCCAGCCGCGGAGAAAGAAAGAAGCAATAGAATGGGTATGATTTTCGTAATGGGTTTCATAAGCAGCCTCCTTAATTAGCATCAACTAACTTTATGGTGAGGATATCATGTTTTATAGATTTTGGCAATGTTTCTTACAAAAACACTTGCAAATCATTTTAACTGGAGTTATGCTCTCCCTAACAAAAAGGAGGGAAGGCCATGGCATTTTGGCTGGAAATGAAAACAGCATACTGGGATGCGCTGCCTGTCCAGTATTTGCGCCGCACAGGGGCTTACGGCAGGGAAAACGCTGCTCTCATGGCAGAAATGAAAAACCGCATCACCGAAAACCATCTCTGGCAGGAAGATACCACCATATGGGCAGTGCCTTGGGACAATCCCCATACAACACCGCCCCATTTGTGCCGCTACGATATATGCACCCAAGGGCTGTTGGATTTACCTACCCAAACACTTCCCGGCAGAAAATATCTCATTTTTACCCTGCCCCACACCACAGAAGCCCTTGCACAGGCATGGGCAGGCTGTTTCAACGCCGCGACAGCACAGGGCTATGCCATAGACTTTGGCAGACCGATCATGGAACGCTATGTCAAAAAAGAAGTGGACAAACACCATTGTGATCTTTGTCTGCCTATTATCTAAGGAGGTACTTTATGAGCTGTATTCTCTATATCGCATCAAATAATCCCCTGCCTTTGCAGGAAAATCCCCACGAGAAGCCGCTTTCTGTCAGAGAAGCCCTTGCTCTTGGCATCACTGACCTGCCGGATTATCTGCTGGCAGAGGATTTTGACAAAGACAAACCGGACGTTGTCCTTTATGCCGACCAGGATGTGGTCATCCATGAGGATGGCACTGTGGAGGATGGCAATTCCCCCGACGATTTTGCCATATTCCCCATAGAAAAAGATATTTCCATGCAGACCAAAAAAACTTACTGCGCCCAAATCCAATGGTATTTCACAGCAGAACGGGCAGAAGGACTGATTTCATATCTGAAAGAACAGCTGAAAAACACGGAAAATATAGAACTGTGGCATGGCTGGCTGGACAATGAAGCTGCCCACCCCATCCAACGAAAAGAAATCTCCATAGATGCCCTCACAGCAGCGGAGATAGCCGCTTTGGAGAAAGCAAATGTGGTAACGGAGCCGCTGACGCACTTCTGCCTGTCCATCCGCAAAACAACCCCATAAACCCATGCCATCAAAAAAGCCCCTCGCATCCAAAAATACGAAGGGCTTCTTTTCATGTTTCCCGCTCAAACCGCACCATATAGGCGCCCAAAATCTGTTCACAGGGAATGGCTGCTGCCGTTTCCGCCGTAAAAGGCTGTTTTGGATACGTGATTTTTGTCTCTGTGGGAATGGCTGGCAGTGTTTTTCCATTTACACTGACGCCTTTGGCATCTGTTTCCGTAAAATGCCAGGAAAAGGCACAGTCGCAAAACTCCTTTTTCTGGTCAATGATTTCTGCAGGGCGAAAGGCTTCCTCCAAAAAGAAACAGCCGTCATCATCTTTTTCCGCTGGGCATCCCCCTACGGCTCCCGTTCCTGTATAAGTGATCTGGAGAAAAGGCGTTTCAAATGTCACTGCCTTCCCTTGTCTTTTGCAAGTCAGGTCTGTGCTTTCGCTATCCCAGTGGGCAACATTGAGCCAGCCCCGTTTGCCGCGGGCTTCCACCGGCGTATTCAGTTCCAGATAGTATGTTTCTGTTTCATCCGTCCGAATTTCTCCATTGATCCGCAGCACTGGACGCAGAGAAACAAAGCCCTCCGGCAAAAAAGCACGCAGGCGATCCTGTTCCACGCCGTATGCCATGACAAATTGTTCTACTTTCATATGATCACCTCTGTTTTTTCCCAAATGGCGCCCAAAGAAGCACTCCCGTCAACAAAATATACACCAGATAAACGCCATAAGTGACGCTGCTGCTCCAAGGAAAACTACCTGTGGGATGTCCCAGTGCATACACCACAAAACACACTGCCAGCACCAAAAGCAAAAGCCCCAGTTTCCGGCTTGTTTTTTTCGTCATCAAAATCCCTCCTATGCTTCAACTTGCAGTTTCCGCCAGGAAAACCACTGAGGAATGCCATCGACCTTATCATAATTTCCGTTCAGATTTTTATAAATGGCAACACAGTCCCAATTCCGTCCCGGATGTTTTTCGTAAACAGAAATCTCTTTTGACAAATAGCCCTCATCAAAGGTATATGTTGTTTTTCTATGGTCTGCATCCCGAAAACGCACATAGACCCCATCAGAAACAGAAAATTCCTCTAAATGCAGCCCTTCTGTCAAATATTCCGCCAAAAGAGCTGCCCCTTCTTCTCTGGTGAATATGGTTTCTTTCTCCGCTGTCAAAGCCGCCTGCACCTCCGGCAATGCCATCACATCTGCATGGAGGGCGTGGTCTTTCTCAGAAAAAGCGATTTCTGGAAATTCCTCTTTGATTTCTGCTGCTGTCATGTCTGAGGGCTGAAACTGCACCACGCTGTAACGGCTGCTCATACGAAAGTCGTAAGCAAGACTCCCCACCAAAACAAATGACAGTATCACCATCAAGCAAATGCCAATCTTCTTCATACCACATTCCTCTTTCTATCGGAACAGACCGCCTACCCAAGAGAACCATGCATGTTTCCCAGTCCGCTTCACATAGGAATCCCCCCATGCTTCATAAGCGGCTGTATTGCACCATCCATCCCAACGCTGTTCATACACCCAGATAATCTTTCTCATAGGCTGGGTTCCATCGCCGTCAAAAGTATAGGAAATTCGCTTTTCCTCTCCCTGTTCGATGTTCAGATATACCTCATGATCCACTACGCCAACTCCCGTTAGCAAATCGCCTTCTGCCAAAAAACCCGAAAGAATATCTTCCTCTTTCTCATAGGGGATACTTCCCCCGTCAGGTTGTGACAGGAGTTCCTGCACCTCCGGCAGCCCCATCACATAATCCTCCAACTTTTCATCCTGCTCCGTGACGGCGATTTCCGGCATTTCCGCCAGAATTTCTTCTTTTGTCATGTCCTCTTTGACAAATACCGTCAGGCTCTCTGTTTTCTCCATATAAAACCAGCCTGCCGCCAGTGCCGCAATGACAAGAATTTCAATCCATGTCTGCTTTTTCATGAGATTCCCCCCAATCCATGCCTTTCATCTATGCCCTTTTCCCCGACATCTTATTTTCAGCATAGCACGGCGGATGTATCTTTGACAAGCACATTTGTCCTTTTTACAGACATAAAAAAAGAAGGGAAACTCCCTTCTTCTTTACCGAAACAGTTCCACCAGCTGAGCCGGTGTTTCCACCACAGCATCTGCACCGCAGGCGGCAAATTCTTCCCGACTGCCATAGCCATAAAGGACGCCGATGGCTTCCACGCCCAAAGCGTGTGCCCCTTCGATATCATATTTTCGGTCGCCTACCATGGCAACGTCGCTTTTTTCTGCGTTCATCCGTTCCAGCACATAAGCCACCACTTTGGTCTTATTATCCCGATTGGCTTCCGGCGCATCACCGCCGATGACTTCAAAATAATCTGCCAGACCAAAATGAGTCAGGATGCGCACAGCGGTGCTTTCATGCTTAGATGTAGCAACGGCAAGGCGTTTGCCCATTTTCTTCAGTTCTTCCAGCATTTCTTTGACGCCCGGATAAACGGCGTTTTCAAAAAGCCCTACAGAGAAATATCTCTCACGGAACACAGCTACAGCGTTGTCGATTTCTTCTTCTGTTTTCATGCCGAAAGCGTCACGGAAGCTGTCCCGCAGGGGTGGTCCTACGATGAAGCCCAGTTTCTCCGCTTCCCAAACTTCTCTGCCTGTTTTTTCCTGCATATGCTGTACGGAGCGGATGATGCCCTCCGCGGAATCTGTCAATGTGCCGTCCAAATCGAACAGGACGATGTTCTGCTGCCATTTTTTCATGGTTCCCAATCCTTTCTCTTTTGCTTTCGTACTATTTTACACCCAGCTTCCCACCCTGTAAAGCTTCCCTTTTTCCTCATTTTTGGCTACACTGAAAAAAAGAAAAATTTTTTCAAAAAACTTTCGCAACTTTTTTGGCATCTCGTGCATCTAACAATCAGAAACACAAAATACTTCATCTTTTTCGGAGGAGATCCTATGAAAACCAAACGGGAAAAACAGACAGAAGACCTTCTCCTCAGTCAGTACAGCAGGTACTACCGATTGGCTTACAGCTACGTCCACAACGAGCAGGACGCCCTGGACATCGTGCAGGAAAGCGCCTACAAAGCCATGCGGGACTGCCGCAGCGTCCAGAACGACGCTTACCTCGGCACCTGGCTGTATCGCATCGTCATCAACACCGCTTTGGAATTTCTGCGGAAAAACAAGCGTGAAGATACGGTAGAGGAGGTGACAGAACCGCTGACAGCAGCCGTGGGGGATTACACCAATGAGCTTGCCCAGCTCCACAGCAAATGGGAGCTGGAGGAAATGCTGGAACACCTCAATGACAGAGAGAAAAGCGTCATCATACTACGATTTTTTGAGGACTGTAAACTGGAGGACATCGCCCAAATCACAGGCGAAAACCTGAACACCGTCAAGGCACGGCTGTATCGGGCATTGCGAAAACTGCGGCCCGAAGCGGAGCAGAACAGAATTTAGAAAGGAGCGTCGGGGGTTATGAAAACACAGGACGATCATAGAAGGGAGCCCATGGAAATGTGGAAAGAAGAGTATGACCAGATTCCCGTACCCCAGGAAGCAAGAGATAGAATAGAAGCAGGCATTATGAGAGCGAGATTAGAAAAGAAGAGGAGCGATCGTATGAAAAACATGAAACGTACCGGCGTGACCGCCGCAGCACTTGTACTCACATTCGGCATTGCCGTAAACGCCAGCCCCGTTGTGGCACAGGCCATGGACGGCATCCCCGTTATCGGCAGCATTGCAAGAGTGGTGACCATCCGCAACTACAACGAAAGTACAGACAACGGCATGATGGCTGACATCAGCGTGCCCCAGATCGACGGCAACGTGGCAGCCAACGCGGAAATGGACGCTTACGCAAAAGAACTGATTGCACGTTATGAAAAAGAAGTCGTTGCCCAGCTGGGTCAGGAAGAAGGTCACTATGCACTGGAATCCAGTTATGAAGTGGTTTCCGACAACGACAAATATGTGAGCATCCGCATCAACACTGTGGAAACCATGGCAAGCGGCGCTGAATTCGTTAAAATCTTTACTGTAGACAAAGCTACAGGTCAAACCGTATCTTTGAAAGACTATCTGAACAGCCCTGAAAAACTGGAAGCTGTGAGCCAGAACATCAAAGACCAGATGGCAGCACAGATGGCAGAAGATGAAGGCAAGGTTTACTTCACAGAAGGCGAAGTAGGCGGCTTTACAGGTCTGACAGGGGATGAAAACTTCTATCTGAACGAAGCTGGTGAACTGGTCATCGTATTCGGTGAATACGAAGTAGCACCCGGTTACATGGGTACTGTATCCTTCACCATTCCCGCAGATGTAACAAAATAACCACTTTCGAGGATATCCTCATAACAAAAGGCACGGCATTTCCTTTCTGGAAATGTCGTGCCTTTTAGACTGTCAAAAAATGATATTTTACACTTTTGCAAAAACGCGGAAGGGCTTGGGGAACAAAGGGTCAACACATTTGCTCCGCAAATGTCAGCCATAAATGGCTGCCCGCATCTCTTGCGGTGTGGTTTCCCCAAATTCAACCCGCAGTCGGAATTCACTTCCGACGAGGAAAACAGCACGTTTCAAGGCATTTTTATGCCGATGGAACGTACTGTTTATACATACAGTAACCTCGTCAAAATCCTGATTTTGACGAAGGGTGTCGACTTTTTCGACACCCTCAGGCACGGCATTTCCTTTCTGGAAATGTCGTGCCTTTTTCTTTATTCCCCGCCCAGCAGCACCGCCGCCAAAATTTCCGCCAGAGGTTCCATGGCGTTATGTACTTCTTCTTTGGTATTGGTCTGAGCTCCCACTTCAATAAGGGTAGACCGGGGCAGCATATGCAGGCTGAAGCGATAAGCATTGAGATAGATTTTCCGATTGAAATCAGGAAATCTTGCCGCTGACTGGGTCTGCATCTGCAAACTGAATGCCAGATTATCGGAAACATAAGGGTTATCCAGCCCGGGTGTGGGCACTGCCTGCCCATTCTGGTTCAAACGGCACAGACCATTGAAAAACATGATTTTCGCCGTCGGTTTCCCATTGACTTCCGTCACCAGATGGGTACCTTCGGGGACACCATCCCGATGCATATCGATGCAGACCTGAATGGAGGGATTTTCCTCCAAAATCTGCCGGATAGGCGGCTCCATACGTTCATAAGCCCCTGTGACCTGTCCTTTGCCATTGACCTGGTCGTACACCCCATCATGGTGGAGGACTTCAATGCCGTACTTTTCTTCCAGCAACTCCTTCAGATATTCCCCTGCCCCCCAGATGCCTTCTTCTTTCCCTTTAGACATGTCACTATCGGCAAAGCCTTCGGAAATATGGGTATGGAAAATGAGCACCTGTGGACCGTCCACGTCTGTATCTATGGTGAAATCCTTCGCCAGTGCGTCATTGACGTTGATGTCCGTAGGCAGCAGCATGGTACGGGAATCGGTGGTGTAATAAGTTTTCTGGAGATAGGAAAAATCCTGCATCCGCTCCACTTCCTCCCGAGGCAGATAGGCGGCTGCCACCTGTTCCTCCTCTTTGAACTTCAGATCATCAATGCCGAAAAGTCCCGTTTCTTTGGCAGGCTCCTCCGTTGTTTCTGTTTCTCCTGTGGTGTCTGCGCCTTCCTCCCCTGTGGGCTCCGCCGCCGATACTTGTCCCGGCAAAATCTCCCGCATGGCAAAAGCCGCGCCGCCCATGGGCCAGAGCACAGGCAGCGCCAGCAAAAACACACAAACGCCCAGCAGATTCCGGCGCAGGAGCCGTTGATCCTTTTCTTTCTTCCCCATGGGCGTAACCTCCTTTCGGTCTGCAAATAGTTTATGCGGACAGAAAAGAGGTTAGAACGAAAAAAGCGGAAATACCTAAAGCAGATTCCCCTTAAGAAAACATTGATTTTCGTTTTCCTTCATTTCTTAAGGGGAACTGCAAAGGCCATCTTCAGAAGAAAACATACCTGATAAAATCCTGTATAAACAAGAAAGCTGAAATCCTCTATATAACAAGGATTTCAGCTTTTTGTTTTCTTATGAAGATGCTCCTAAAGGTACTTCCGCCTTTTTTAAAAACTCATTTCTTTTTTATTGACGATGCTGAGATATTCCCCCATGCAGCAGCCCATGACCACCACATTACAGGTGAAACATTCCCAGTTTCCGTCTTTGTATTCCACAACCGTCCCGGAGAGGAAGCCATTCACTTTCCGCTTGCTGTCCTCGGCGTTTGTCTTAGGAAAGAGGGAAACAAATTCCTCCAGCGTACCAGAAAAAGCGATTTCCTTGGGCAATGTAGCGCCGCCGGTCATAAGCCAGCTTTCCACCTGACGGGCTGAGAGCATATGCCCCGCTTCCCCACCGGCTGCCAGCCATGCTTTCTGGGCTTCGTCGCTGCCGGAAAGGCAGACCAGAATCTCTTTTCCTTCTTTACGCAGGATGTCCAAAGCATTCTGTAACATCCGTTTCCCTCCTTATCTTTTCGTCATTACTTTGTTGCTTTTACCTTGATCCACAATTCAGCCAGTTCTTTTTTCAGCACCTGGTTGTCTACGAAAACTTCGTCTTTTTCATAGCCGGCACGAGGCAGGTATGCTTCGTTATCTGCAAACAGACCGCCTTCGCCGCTCAGTTCATCCAGAACTTCCTGGTTGGAAGAAGCGTAGCCAACGTATTCGCTGTTGCCCAGAGATGCTTCATATGTCAGCACGTAGTTGATGAATTCGTGTGCCAGTTTGGGGTTTTCTGCGTTTGCAGGGATAACCATCGCATCGCTCCACAGGTTTGTGCCTTCTGTAGGCATCCAGAAGCTCATGTCGGGGTTTTCTTCCAGAATGGTTGTTGCGTCGCCGCTGTAAACAACTGCGATGTCTTTTGTGCCGTTGATCATGCCGTCGATCACTTCATCAGTTACATAAACGGGTTCCATGGTGTTGTTCATATCCAGCAGCCACTGATAAGCTTCCTGAATTTCGTCCTGATTGTCTGTGTTCATGGAGTAGCCCAGTGCTTTGAAGGCCATCATGAAAGAGTCACGTTCGGAGTCATACACATAGATTTTGCCTTTGTAATCTGTGTTGTGCAGGATGCTGTAGCCCTGTTCTTCCACAACAGCAGGGTCTACGTTATTATGGTTGTAAACGATACCTACACTGCCCCAGAAGTAAGGTACAGAGTATGTGTTTTCAGGGTCATAAGGCAGATTTTTTACGCCTTCTGCCAGGTTAGAGATGTTGGGGATCAGGGACAGATCCAGTTCCTGGAGCATGCCTTCGTTGATCAGTCTTTCGATCATATAATCGGAAGGAACCAGCACGTCATAGGAATCCCCAGCCTGCAGTTTGGTGTACATGGTTTCGTTGGAATCGAAGTATTCCACGATAACCTTTACGCCGAATTCTTTTTCAAAATTGGAAATCAGGTCTTCGCCCATGTATTCGCCCCAGTTGTAGAGCTTCAGGGTATCGGAACCATATTTTGCAACTGCGTCTTCCGCAGATGCACCTTCGCTGCTGCCGCCGCCGCAGCCTGCCAGCAGCATTACGCTTGCAAGAGCCATAGCAATCAATTTTTTCATACCTTTTTTCTCCTTTTCTCTTTGATGATGGGTACTACGTTGACAACGATCAACACAACCGTGATGATGGCAATGACCAAAGTGGACAATGCGTTGATGGAAGGGTTGACACGCTTACTCATGGTATACACCAAAATAGAAATATTGTTCACACCATTGCCGGTGACGAAATAAGAAATGATGAAATCGTCAAAGCTCATGGTGAAAGCAATCAGAGCACCGGAAACGATACCGGGCATGATCTGGGGCACAATGACTTTTGTCAATGCCTGCAAAGGTGTTGCGCCCAGATCCAGTGCCGCATCCGCTAAGTTAGGGTCCAAAGACCGCAGTTTGGGGGATACGGACAAAATCACATAAGGCGTACAGAACATAATGTGCGCCAACAGCAGTGTGGTAAAGCCTTTATTGATGCCCAATGCGCTGAAGAACATCAAAAGACCGATGGCTGTTACGATTTCCGGGTTCATGATGGGCAGGTTGTTCACCTGTTCCACCAAGTTGCGGAGGGCTTTCCGGGAACGGGAAAGACCGATGGCAGCCAATGTGCCTGCTACTGTGGAAATGATGGTTGCCAGAATGGCAATGACGATGGTATAAACCACCGACTGCATCATGGCGCTGTCAGAAAACATCTTTTCATACCACCGCAGTGAAAAACCGCTGAACTTTGTCAGGGAGCGGGAGTCGTTAAAGGAAAAGACGATGATATACAGTATGGGCAGATAGAAGAATAACGCCGTGATGCCCAAAATAAGTTTGGCGCCGATTCTGTGTCTTTTTTCTTCCACGGCTTATTCCCCCCTTCCGTTTGCTGCCGGGTCTGTGTCTACTTTTCTGGTCAGATACATGGAAATCATAATGATGACTGCCATGATCAGAGAGATGGCACTGCCGAAGTTCCAGTCGCCGCTGGTGAGGAACTGGGTTTCGATGACGTTACCGATGAGGACATACTGTCCGCCGCCCAGCAGTTTGGGAATGAAGAAGCTGGACACCGCCGGCAGGAATACCAGTGTGATGCCGCTGAGAACGCCGGGCAGACTCAAAGGCAGTGTCACACGCAGGAAGCACTGCATGCGGTTTGCGCCCAAGTCGCTGGCTGCTTCCAGCAGGCTCTTATCCATTTTCGCCAGAGAGGTATGAATCTGCAAAATCATAAAAGGAATGAAGTTATAAACCATACCTAGCACCACGGCGAATGTGGTATACATCATTTTGAAAGGTCCGATGCCGAACAGTCCCAAAAAGCTGTTCAAAAGACCATCGTCCTGCAAAATGCCCACCCATGCGTAAGTACGCACCAGCATATTGATCCATGTGGGCAGTGTAATCATGAGAATCCAGAACATCTTGCTTTTTTCCGGTCCTGTCGCAATGGCATAAGCAATGGGATAGCCCAGCAGGACGCAGATGATGGTGGTGAATATTGCAATAATCAGGGAGCGCTTCAATACATCCAGGAATACGGCGTCACTGAAGAATCTGCCGAAGTTTTCCAGTGTGAAGCGGAAGGTGGTCACATCGTTGCCCTCTCCTGTGAATGCGTAAAGCAAAATCATCAGCATGGGCACAACGATCATAATGGCAATCCAGACCACGTAAGGATATACCATACTGCGAAACTGTCGCATTTTTCCGCCTCCTTTCCTTACTGCTCTCTGGACATGATATGAATATCTTCGGGTTCAAAAATCAGACCAACTTCTTCCCCTACTTCATGTTTGTCCGTGGTATCTACCTTATATTCATACCCCTTGGTGGCAAAGGTTACATCGTAAATGCCGGGGGTGATGTTTTCGGGATCGAAGTCATATTTGACATCGGTGATTTCCACAGGCATATCATCTTCCAGAGAGTATGCGGAAGCGTTTGCCCATGTTTTCAGGTCTGTATCCAAAGCGATGGATTCCTGAATTTCGTCTACCTTTTTGAAGAAGTTCACAGCGAAGATATATTCTTCATTTTCTTCACTGGTGACACGGTTTTCATCCTTCACGATCATGTTCACTGTTACGGATGTACCAGCCGCTGTGGAGAAGGTTACGGGGTAAGTGCCGTTTTCCTTTTTGATGTTGTACTTCACTTCTTTGATGGAAATAAGCTCGTCCTCATCGGGGTTCCACGCCTGAGCGTCGGCACGGGCGATGATGGTTGCTTCATCCAGTTCTTCTACGTCGTCCACATCCAGATAGAAGTCGTTGGCAGACATTTTTTCGTTTGCCCCTTCGTTGAATACAGGCTGGTCATTGGATACCTGCATTTTTACGGTGATTTCTGTACCCACTTTGGTTTCTACCATGGTTTCATAGTGTACGCCTTTGAACAGTACGGATTTGACAACACCTTTCAGCTTGCCCTGTTCTCTGGGTACGATATCCAGGTCTTCGGGACGGATGACAACGTCAACCACTTCATTTTTCTCAAAGCCGTCGTCCACGCAGTCGAATTTTCTGCCTTCAAACATCACTTTGTAATCATCCAGCATGACACCTTCGATGATGTTACTTTCGCCGATGAAGTTTGCAACGAATTCATTGACAGGTTCGTTGTAAATATCTGTGGGGCTGCCGATCTGCTGGATTTCCCCGTCTTTCATAACAACGATCTTGTCGGACATTGTCAGAGCTTCTTCCTGGTCGTGGGTAACGAAAATGAATGTGATACCTACTTCCTGCTGAATTTTTTTCAGTTCGTGCTGCATTTCCTGACGAAGTTTCAAGTCCAGTGCCCCCAGAGGTTCGTCCAGAAGCAGTACGCTAGGTTCGTTTACCAATGCTCTTGCGATGGCAACACGCTGCTGCTGACCGCCGGACATTTCTGTCACGTTCTTATCAGCGAAATCTTCCAGATTCACCAGCTTCAGCATACGTTTTACTTTCTGTTCGATGATGTCCTTGGGTTCTTTCTTGATTTTCAGACCAAAGGCGATGTTATTATATACGTTCATGTGGGGGAACAGAGCGTATTTCTGGAATACGGTGTTGATCTCCCGTTTATAAGGAGGGATCTTGCTGATGTCCTCTCCATCGAAGAGAACTGTCCCCTCATTTGGTGTCAGGAAACCACCCAGGATACGCAGCAGAGTGGTTTTCCCGCAGCCGCTGGGTCCCAGCAGTGTCACAAACTCATTTTCATAGATGTCCAGATTGACACCTTTCAGTACCAGTTTGCCGTCAAATTCCTTGACGATATTTTTAAACTGAATCAGTTTCTTTTTCATCGGCGGCTACTCCTTTTTCTTGTCACTTTTTCAGAACAGCGGCGGTGTGGAAACCCAGATGACCTTTGCCGTTGTTTTTTTCTCATTTTTCAGGTAATGGCGGTTCTTGCCGGAGAGATAGAATGTTTCTCCCTTGTGGATCACATGGCTCTCCTCGCCGCAGACCAGCGTCACGCAGCCCTCCGCCACATAGCCGAATTCCTCACCGCTGTGGGGGTCCATCACAAAGGATTCCCCGCCCTGAGGCAATTCCACCATGATCGGTTCCATTTCGTTTTTCTGTGTATTGGGCACGATCCAGTGCACCGTATAATTTTCCCGCTCATCCACAAAAAAGTCCTTTTTGTGGAAAGCGATCTGCTCCTCCTTGTCCTCCCGGAAAAATTCCGAAAGACTGCTGCCCAATGCCTCTACGATGTCGTTGAGGGTGGCAATAGAGGGGGAGGTCAGATTTCGCTCCATCTGGGAGAGAAATCCCTTTGTCAGCTCACTGCGGCTGGCCAGTTCTTCCAGCGTCAGACCCTTCTGGATTCTGAGCTGTTTGATCTTGTGGCCGATATCCATAAATAACACCTCGTTGTGTAGAAATACTAAACTTTCTGATTATTTTTACGAAACCTAAATCATTATACATCTTTTGTCATGAAAAGCAAGAGAAAATAAACAAAAAATTTCATTTATTAAACTTTTTGACATTTTGCGGCAAAAAGCCCTTCCAAAAGAAACCAAAATTGTACGGTTCCACGACAGCCGGAAAACCCAGACTTTACGCAGATTTTACAGAAACCAAGTGCAGGCGGAAGTTTTCCAATACCAAACGAAAATATCAGAATTTCTAAACCCCATTTTCCCCAAAAAACTGTCTTTGCACTGTCCCTTCTGGCACGCTGGACAGCCAAAAGAAAAATACTCATGAAAAAAAATCAGCAAATCCACTGTTTTTTTCTGTATTGATGAAAATACAATCTATTTTTATATGCAAATTCACATGTTTTTTTATACATACAATTTGTTTTGCGTGAATTTCGCACAAAAAATTCGCCTTTTCCCATGTACAAAAAGCCATACAATCCATGTCCGCCAGCCATTGACAAACAAGCGTCTGATGTGGTTTCATAAGTATCAAATCTATTCCACAGATTGATACAAAAGAGAATGTTTATGATGAATGTAAGACACAAAGGAGGAAACAAGTATGGTGCGTTATGCGAAAAGAATGGAACAACTGACGAATTCCGATATCGGCGATCTGCTGAAACTGATTGCAAGACCCGATATTATTTCCTTCGCAGGCGGTCTGCCCGCAGCAGAACTGTTTCCCGTAGACCAGCTCCGTCAGGCGTGCGACGCTGTCATGGAGGAAATGGGGAAAGTAGCCTGCCAGTATTCTTCTACAGAAGGCTTCCCTGCACTGCGGGAAAAAATCGCTGAGCGAATGAAAGCCAAAAATAATATTGAAACGGATGCGGACCATATTCTGGTGACCAGCGGTTCTCAGCAGGGTCTGGATTTCTCCGCCCGTGTATTTGTAGATAAAGGTGACGTGATCCTGATGGAAAGCCCTTCCTATCTGGGTGCCATCAATGCTTTCAAAGCATGTGAACCTACCTTTATGGAAGTACCTACAGACGAAGACGGTATGGTGATGGAAGAACTGGAAAAAATTCTGGCAACCACACCTAACGTAAAGATGATCTATGTCATCCCCGATTTCCAGAACCCCACCGGCAGAACATGGACACTGGAACGCCGTCACAAATTCATGGAAATCATCAATAAATATGAAATCCCCGTTATCGAAGATAACCCTTACGGCGAACTGCGTTTTGAAAACGAAAACATGCCTGCTCTGAAATCTCTGGATACCAAAGGGCTGGTTGTATTCTTAGGTACCTTCTCCAAGATTCTGGTACCTGGCTATCGTCTGGGCTGGGTTTGCGCTTCCGACGAAATCCTGTCTATGTTTAACTTCATCAAACAGGGTGCGGACTTGCAGACACCTACCGTTACCCAGCTGGAAGCCAACAAATATATGGAAATGTTCGACCTGGACAAACATGTTGACACCATCCGCGAACTGTACAAACACAGACGTGACGTGATGATGAAAACCATGGAAGAAACATTCCCCAAAGAAGCAAAATTCACACATCCCGACGGCGGTCTGTTCACATGGGTAGAACTGCCCGAATACATCGACACCCGTAAAATGGCACTGCAGTGTCTGGAAAAGAAAGTTGCCTACGTTCCCGGCGGCTCCTTCTTCCCCAACGGCGGTCATGAAAACTGCTTCCGCATGAACTATTCCTGCATGCCTGACGACAAGATCGTAGAAGGCGTAAAAGCCATCGCAGAAGTCATCAAGGCAAACTTGAAATAATCTATCTTAATTAAAGGATACACTAAGTCCTCCGCTGTGCCGCATACAGCGAAGGACTTTTCGTGTATAGCCTCGGCTGCTGCCCCTTCCCCTTTGGGCAGCGGCTATTTTTTTGCATCTGCGTTGTTTCTGACCGCCTCCCGTGTTAAAATACAGAAAACAACACACCCATTTTGAAGGAGGCTTTGCCATGGGACCCTCAAAACGCATACAACAATATGGAAAACCCCTGCTGATCGGCATGGTCCTGTTCAGCTGTATCGTGGGCGGCTGCCTGTTTCCCATCGTCAACTGCAACCCGGAAAATCCCGTGGAAACAAGTCTGGTCATGAAAACCATCATCCTGCTGTCTGTTTTCATATTTTATACAGAACTGGGCATGCTCCAAGCCGCCCTGTTTCCCAACGGCTCCATAGGCTTTGCGGCAGCCCTGAATCTGGGAATGACAGTCCTTGGGCTCATTTTCCGCTATCTGCTGGAATACGGGGAAGTTTCCAACACCTATAACTTCACGGCTGCCAATGTGGCACTGCATTTGTTTGCCCTGACCATTTTGCCCCTGATGACCTACATTTCCCGAAAACAAAAATCCTGATTGCAATTTCCAAAAGCTTTCTGCCTTCTGAGGCAGAGGGCTTTTTTTGTAAAAAAGGCAAAAGCTGTTATTTTTTTCGCAATCTTTTTTCTTTCTGCCCAATGCCTATTGGTGGAAAATGCCCTTTTTCCCAGAACTGTATAAAAAACCATACAATGTGACAAAAACCATTTCACACAAAACCTGCTGCACAGGCGAAAACGTGAAGAAATTCGTCTTTTTCCCAATTCTTTTGAGCAAAAATTAATAGCTTTCTTTTGAAAGTTCCCATTGACTTTGTGTATTATTTGTGTTTTAATAAAGAAAAGGGGTTATTTTTTAGTAATTTGTCTGATATGCCCTCCCTTTTCGGCAGCATGTCAGACAGCGACTTGAAACTATTATTTATCAATTTCTATTACATAAGGAGGAATTTTACATGGTACAGTATGCAAACAGAATGGATCTCTTAAAAGGTTCCGAAATCAGAGAATTGCTGGCGCTGACATCCAAACCCGACATCATTTCCTTTGCCGGTGGTATGCCCGCTCCTGAACTGTTCCCTTGTGAAGGCGTTAAACAGGCTTGTATCAAAGTTATGGACGAAGTTGGTCAGGTTGCTCTGCAGTATACATCCACAGAAGGTCTGCCTTCTCTGCGTGAAAAACTGGTTGCTAGAATGAAAGCAAAAAATAACATCGATACAGACATCGATCACGTGCTGATCACCAGCGGCTCTCAGCAGGGTCTGGATTTCTCCGCTCGTATCTTCCTGAACCCCGGCGACGTTGTTCTGCTGGAAAGCCCTTCCTACCTGGGTGCTGTAAACGCATTCAAAGCTTGTGAACCTAAATTCATCGAAGTTCCTACAGACGATGACGGTATGATCACAGAAGAACTGGAAAAAATCCTGGCTACAACAGAAAACGTAAAAATGATCTACGTTATCCCCGACTTCCAGAACCCTACAGGTAAAACATGGTCTCTGGAAAGACGTCATAAATTCATGGATATCATCAACAAATATGAAATCCCTGTAATCGAAGACAACCCTTACGGCGAACTGCGTTTCGAAGGCGAAAACATGCCTTCCCTGAAATCCCTGGATACCAAAGAACTGGTTGTATTCCTGGGCACATGCTCCAAGATCCTGGCTCCTGGTCTGCGTATCGGCTGGATCTGCGCATCCAAAGAAAACCTGGTTAAATACAACTTCATCAAACAGGGTGCTGACCTGCAGTCCTCCACAATCGACCAGCTGATCGCTGACAGATTCCTGGATATGTACGATCTGGACGAACACGTTGAAAAGATCAAAGACGTATATCGTAAGAGACGTGACGTTATGCTGAAAACAATGGAAGAAACATTCCCTAAGGAAGTGAAATTCACACATCCCGAAGGCGGTCTGTTCACATGGTGCGTACTGCCCGAATACATGGATGCAAAAGTACTGGCTCAGCAGTGCCTTGAAAAGAAAGTTGCTTACGTTCCCGGCGGCAGCTTCTTCCCTAACGGCGGTAAAGAAAACCACTTCCGTCTGAACTACTCCTGCATGCCTGAAGACAAGATCAAAGAAGGTATCACAAGAATTGCAGAAGTTCTGAAAGCGAACCTGAAATAAGTCTTCCCGGATCGAAGATTCATTCTAAAACAAGACAAAAGAGCGGATATCGCGAAAGCGGTATCCGCTTTTTTTGTTTTTGGATAACGAAATGAGGGGACAAAAAAGCCGAAATCCTTATCATGCCAAAGGATTTTGGCTTTCTGATGATATTGAGATTTTATTTGATATATTTTCTTCTGAAGAGAACCAGCTTTTGCACTTTCCCTTAAGAAATAAAACCAATGTGTTCTTAAGGGAAAGTTTCTTTTTTAATCCTACTTTTTTTGTATTGTTTTTTTCAAAAATGTGCTATAATAACGGACAAATATCTTTGTGCCGAAAACCCTTTGGCACTGATCTGAAAGGAGTGTATTTCCATGAAAGTGGCTTTGATACAAATGCAGGTAGCATCTTCCCCTGACGAAAATTTACAGACAGCCCGTGCCCATCTGAAAGACGCGGCAGCTGGCGGCGCGGACATTGCCGTACTGCCGGAAATGTTCTGTTGTCCTTACGAAACCCCCAATTTCCCCCGCTTTGCCCAGAAGGAAGGCGGCGAAATCTGGCAGGCGTTATCGGATATGGCAAAGGAAAACAGCCTGTATCTGGTGGCTGGCTCTGTGCCTGAGGACGATGGCGGCAAGACCTACAACACATCTTATGTATTCGACCCGGAAGGCAAATGCATCGCCAAACACCGGAAAGTCCATCTTTTTGACATCGACGTCAAAGGCGGTCAGCGGTTCATGGAATCGGAAACACTCACCGCTGGTGACAGCCTTACCACATTCGACACCCCTTGGGGAAAAATGGGGCTGTGCATCTGCTACGACATTCGTTTTCCTGAATGGATGCGGCTTATGGCACTGGAAGGAGCAAAAGCTGTTTTCATCCCTGCCGCTTTCAATATGACCACTGGTCCTGCCCACTGGGAACTGTCTTTCCGGGCACGGGCGCTGGATAACCAGATTTATCTCTTTGGCTGCGCTCCCGCAAGGGACATGGAGGCATCCTATCATTCCTGGGGGCACTCCATTGCCACAAACCCTTGGGGCGAAGTCATGGCACAATTAGACGAAACAGAAGGCATTCTCTTTGCTCATGCGGATTTTCAACGGGAAGATGCCATTCGTGACCAATTGCCCCTGCTCCGCCACCGCCGTGTGGACTTGTACGAGCTGCGGGAAATCAAGAAATGAGGTGTAATATGAAGAAAGAAACCATTTACCTGGCAGGCGGCTGCTTCTGGGGAACAGAAAAATATATGGAAATGGTGCCCGGTGTGCTCTCTACCCGTGTGGGCTACGCTTTGGGCAAGCAGAAGGGCGTGGAACAGAAAGTATGGGACACCGTCACTTACGAGGAAGTCTGCAACCACAGCGGTCACGCCGAAACAGTGGAAGTTGTTTTTGACGCTGACGAAACCACACTGACCAACATTTTGCAAGACTATTTCTACACCATCGACCCCACTTCTCTGGGCAGACAGGGGGCAGACTTCGGCATCCAGTACCGCACCGGCATTTACAGCCTGACAGAAGAACAGCAGAAAGTGGCAGCAGAAGCTTTGGCGGAACTTCAGACCAAATACGACCGCCCTGTGGTGGTGGAAAACCTGCCTTTGCTGAAATTTATTCCCGCAGAGGAATACCATCAGAAATATCTCACCAAAAATCCCGGCGGCTACTGCCATATCAATTTTGCCAAAATCGAAAAAGAAAAAGCCCGCTGCATCAATCCCGATGACTACAAAGTCATGACAAAGGAAGAAATGCGGGAAAACCTCACAGAAATGCAGTACAACGTGACCCAGCAGAACGCCACAGAACCCCCTTTCCAGAACGAATTCTGGGATAAGGAAACACCGGGGCTGTATGTGGACATCACTTCCGGGGAGCCCATGTTCTCCTCCAAGGATAAATTCATTTCCGCCTGCGGCTGGCCTGCTTTCGCCAAGCCCATTGACCCCAATGCCATCAATGAATATAATGACCTTTCTCTGAACCGTATTCGTACGGAAGTCCGCAGCCGGGTAGGCAATGCCCATCTGGGACATGTCTTCGACGATGGTCCCGCAGAACTGGGCGGCATGCGTTACTGCATCAACAGTGCAGCCCTGCGCTTCATCCCCAAAGAGGACATGGAAAAGGAAGGCTACGGCGCTTTCCTGCCTTATGTGGAGGAAGATGCATAAAAAATCCCTCTTTTTCCCTTTTTCCTTCGGAAAAGACGGAAACAAGGTTGTGTTTTTCCCAAAAACAGGCTACAATAAAGGACAGGTGAAATAACGCAATTTTGCATAAAGGAGAGATTCTAGTGGATTTGAACACCGTAAAATCAATTTACCGCAGCACAGCGGACTATGCCAATAAAGAAGTGACACTGGGCGGCTGGATCCGTACCATGCGTGTATCCAAAAATTTCGGCTTCATCGAACTGAACGACGGTTCTTTCTTCAAAAACATCCAGATCGTTTTTGAAGCAGATACGCTGTCCAACTATGCCGAAATCACAAAACTGGGTGTTGGCGCTGCCATCATCGTCAAAGGCCTGCTGGTGGAAACACCCGAAGCAAAACAGCCCTTTGAAGTAAAGGCACAGGAAATTGCCATCGAAGGCACTTCCACTCCTGACTACCCTCTGCAGAAAAAACGTCACAGCGTAGAATTCCTGCGCCAGATCGCTTATCTGCGTCCCAGAACAAACATGTTCTCCGCAACATTCCGTGTGAGAAGCCTGATTGCATATGCAATCCATCAGTTCTTCCAGGACAAAGGCTTTGTATACGCACATACTCCCATCATCACCGGCAGCGACTGCGAAGGCGCTGGGGAAATGTTCCGCGTTACCACACTGGACCTGAACAACCTGCCTAAGAAAGAAGACGGCACTGTAGACTTCTCCAAAGACTTCTTCGGCAAAGAAACAAACCTGACAGTAAGTGGTCAGCTTTCCGCTGAAACATTTGCCATGGCATTCCGCAATGTTTACACATTCGGTCCCACATTCCGTGCGGAAAACTCCAACACCGCGCGTCATGCTGCGGAATTCTGGATGATCGAACCCGAAATGGCTTTCGCTGATCTGGAAGACAACATGGAAGTGGCAGAAGAAATGCTGAAATATATCATTCAGTATGTACTGGACAACGCACCCGAAGAAATGGAATTCTTCAACAGCTTCGTAGACAAAGGTCTGCTGGACAGACTGCATAACATCCTGAACAACGACTTTGGCCGTGTGACATACACAGAAGCCGTTGATCTGCTCATCAAATCCGGCAAGAAATTCGAATACCCCGTTTCCTGGGGCATCGACCTGCAGACAGAACACGAACGCTATCTGACAGAAGAAATCTTCAAAAAACCTGTATTCGTTACAGACTATCCTAAGGACATCAAAGCGTTCTACATGCGCATGAACGATGACAACAAGACCGTTGCCGCTATGGACCTCTTAGTTCCCGGCGTTGGCGAAATCATCGGCGGCAGCCAGAGAGAAGAACGTCTGGAACTGTTGGAAAAACGTATGGACGAACTGGGTCTGAAGAAAGAAGACTACTGGTGGTATCTGGATCTGCGCAAATACGGCGGCACCAGACACTCCGGTTATGGTCTGGGCTTCGAACGTGCGGTAATGTACCTGACAGGTATGAGCAACATCCGTGACGTACTGCCTTACCCTAGAACTGTGAAAAACGCAGAATTCTAATTCTGATAAAGAAAAAACAACAAACAGCTGGAATCCTTACCAAAGGGTTCCAGCTGTTTTCTTTTATCAGGGCTGTTTTCTTTCAGAACAACGGTACCAGCTGTTTCCCATGCCAAAATACATACCCATTTTTTCAAAAAATCCCCCTCTATCTCCCATTTTCACAGCATATTTTCCCATTTCACACACTCATATACACCGCATATAAATGTATATATTCTATTTTCATGCATAATTCAGCAATTTTATATGCTGCATATAGATGCACCCCCTTCCTTTCTTGCACTTTTCACAAAACCATTTCTTTCCAAACCCACTGTATCCCTTGTACTTATTGGGATATTACCCAAAATTTGCCACCTATTTTCGTTCTGTACCACCAATTCCCCGAACTTGTATAAATATGCGTATTTTTATTGACTTTCCCGTATAAACATTTATAATAATACCATAACATTCAGCAAATCAAAGGAAATGAGGTATGTTTATGCCATACAAAGTATACATCGACGGGCAGGCAGGCACCACAGGCTTACAGCTCCAGGAAAAGCTGTCCCACCACGACGGCGTGGAACTGCTGCTCATCGCGGAAGAAAAAAGAAAAGATGAAGCCGAACGGAAACGGCTTATGAATCTGGCGGATGTGGTTTTCCTTTGCCTGCCTGACGCGGCGGCAAAAGAAGCCGTGAAGCTGGTGGAAAATCCCAATACCTGCATCATTGATGCCAGCACCGCTCACAGAACGGCAGAGGGTTGGACTTATGGTTTCCCGGAACTTTCTCCGGCACACAGAGAAGTCATCATCCACTCCAAACGCATTGCAAACCCCGGCTGTCACGCCACAGGGTTCATTGCGGCGGCATATCCACTGGTGCATCTGGGCATCGTTGCTCCCGACTATCCCTTCACCGCTCACAGTCTCACAGGCTACAGCGGCGGCGGCAAATCCATGATTGCCGAATACGAAGCAGAGGAACGCTCCTACCAGTTCGACAGCCCCAGACAGTATGGTCTTTCTCAGATGCATAAACATCTGCCGGAAATGCAGCACGTCACCGGCATCACACAGCCCCCTGTGTTCATGCCCATTGTCTGCGACTTCTACAGCGGCATGGCAACCTGCATTCCCCTGCACACCAACCTGTTCCAGAAGAAAGTCACCAAGGCGGAACTGGTGGCAATGCTGCAGGACTACTACAAGGGACATCCCCTCATTTCCGTGGAAGATACGGACGTTGGATTCTTAGCAGCCAACGAAATCAGAAACACCAACAAACTGAAACTTTACATTGAGGGCAATGATGAGAGAATGACCCTCATCAGCGTATTTGACAACTTAGGCAAAGGCGCTTCCGGCGCGGCAGTACAGAACATGAATCTGGTGCTGGGTCTGCCGGAAACCACCGGTTTGATTTGATAGAGCCTTACAAAAGAAAGGATGAAATACTTATGAAGAAGATCACAGGCGGCGTTACTGCCCCCAAAGGTTTTACGGCCGCAGGCATCCATTGCGGCATCCGCAACAATCAGACAAAAAAAGATCTGGCGCTGCTTTACAGCGAAGTTCCCTGCAACGCAGCAGCTGTTTATACACAGAATAAAGTTTATGGCGCACCCATCACCGTCACAAAAGCAAACATTGCCGACGGTATGGCGCAGGCCATGATCTGCAACAGCGGCAACGCCAACACCTGCAACGCTGACGGCGTGGAAAAAGCAGAAATGATGTGCGAAATGACCGCAAAGGCTTTGGGCATTTCCCCCAAAGACATCATCGTTGCTTCCACAGGCGTCATTGGTATGACACTGAACATTGAACCCATTGCATCCGGCATCCCCAAACTGGCACCCATCCTGTCCAAGGAAGGTCACGCGGACGCGGTGGAAGCCATCATGACCACAGACACCAAACCCAAGGAAGAAGCTTATGAAATCGAAATCGGCGGCAAAACCGTTTCCATCGGTGCCATGGCAAAAGGCAGCGGCATGATCCACCCCAACATGGCAACCATGCTGGGCTTTTTGACCACAGACTGTGCCATCACCACACCTATGCTGCAGAAAGCACTGAAACTGGCTGTGGACGACACATTCAACATGGTCAGCGTAGACGGCGACACTTCCACCAATGACATGGTTTCCATCATGGCAAACGGTCTGGCAGAAAACCCCGTCATCGACAGCGAAGGCGCTGACTTCGACGCTTTCCTTTTGGTTGTAAAAGAAATCTGCACTTCCATGGCCAAGAAAATCGCTGGTGACGGCGAAGGTGCCACAAAACTGGTGGAATGCAGCGTACACCACGCACCTGACACCAAACTGGCAAAAGCCATTTCCAAATCCATCATCACTTCCAGCCTTACAAAGGCTGCCATGTTCGGCGCAGACGCTAACTGGGGACGTATCCTTTGTGCCATCGGCTACACCGAAGGGGATTTTGCCGTAGACACCATTTCCGTTACCATTTCTTCTCCCAAAGGTGAAATTTTGGTTTGCGAAAAAGGCGCAGGCGTTCCTTTCGATGAGGACAAAGCAAAAGAAATCCTCCTGCAGGAAGAAATCCACATTGACGTGGATATGCAGCAGGGGGACGGCGAAGCCACCGCTTGGGGCTGCGACCTGACATACGATTACGTGAAAATCAACGGCGACTACCGCACATGATGGGAGGGCAGACAACATGAAAGACATCAATACCATGAAGGCAACAGTCCTGACGGCTGCCCTGCCTTACATTCAGAAATATTACGGCAAAACCGTTGTCATCAAATACGGCGGCAATGCCATGATTCATCCCGATTTGAAAAAAGCCGTTATGAGCGACATCATCCTTCTTTCTCTGGTAGGGATTCATGTGGTGCTCATCCATGGCGGCGGCCCGGAAATCAGCGGCATGCTGAAAAAACTGGACATTGAATCCCGCTTCGTCAACGGTCTGCGCTACACCGACAAAGAAACAGCGGAAGTGGTGCAGATGGTACTGGCTGGGAAAACAAACAAAGATCTGGTTGGTCTGATCGGTCAGCTGGGGGGCAAAGCCGTTGGGCTCTGCGGCATTGACGGCTGCATGATTCAGGCGAAAAAACTGGAAGGTGATTACGGCTATGTAGGCGACATCACCAAAATCGACACTACCCCCATTGTAAACGCCATCGACAGCGGTTACATCCCCGTCGTTGCCACCGTTGGCACCGACTGCAAAGGCAATATTTACAACATCAACGCCGATACAGCAGCAGCTGAGATTGCCGGCGCACTCCACGCAGAAAACATCATCACACTGACAGACATCCGCGGACTGATGGAAGATGTCAACGACGAAGACTCCCTCATCCCTGTGGTGCATGTGGATGAAGTGGCAGATCTGGTGGAAAAAGGCATCATCAGCGGCGGCATGATCCCTAAAGTACAGAGCTGCGAAAACGCAGTTCGTGCAGGGGTGAAAAAAGCCGTCATGATCGACGGCAGAATCGAACATTCCATACTGGTGGAAATGTTCTCTGACGAAGGTATTGGCACCATGTTTTTACCATAAAAAGAAGGAGGGAAACACATGGATTTTCAGACAGCAAAACAATATGACGATGAATACATCATCCATTCCTATGGCAGATTCCCCGTGCTCCTGACAAAAGGCAAAGGCGCCACCGTACAGGACGACACAGGCAAAACATACATCGACTTCACCAGCGGCATCGGCGTAAACGCTTTGGGCTTTTGCGACGATAACTGGGTACAGGCAGTAAGCGCACAGCTTCAGTCTTTGCAGCACACCTCCAACCTGTATTACACAGAACCCTGCATTCAGGCAGCGAAACTCCTCTGTGAAAAAAGCGGCATGAAAAAAGTATTTTTCGGCAACAGCGGCGCGGAAGCCAATGAAGGCGTTATCAAAGCCGCTAGAAAATACAGCTTTTTGAAATACGGCGCAAGCAGAAACAAAATCATTGCTCTGCAGAACTCTTTCCATGGCAGAACCATGGCAGCCCTTTCCGCCACAGGACAGGACGCTTACCACAATTTCTTCTTCCCCTTCGTGGACGGCTTCGTATTTGCCAAAGCAAATGACTTTGCCGACATTCTTTCCAAAATGACTGACGATGTTTGCGCGGTCATACTGGAAACGGTACAGGGCGAAGGCGGTGTGGTTCCTCTGGACAAAGAATATGTTCAGGCAGTAGCCAAAGCCTGCAAGGAAAAAGACATCCTGCTCATTGTGGACGAAGTACAGACAGGCATGGGCAGAACAGGCTCCCTGTTCAGCTATCAGCAGTTTGGCATCCAGCCTGACCTGGTATCCTGTGCAAAGGGTCTGGGCGGCGGCCTTCCCATCGGCGCGGTGCTGTTCGGCGAAAAAACAGAAACCGTATTCGTTCCCGGCGACCACGGCTCTACTTTCGGCGGCAACCCTGTTGTTTGTGCCGGCGCAGTACATATCCTGAACACCATGGACGAAGCCTTTTTGCAGGATGTACAGAAAAAAGGCGCATATCTGAAAGAAAAAATCGAAAAAATGCCTCACGTTGAAAACGTGGCAGGTCTGGGCATGATGCTGGGCATCCAGTTGAATGTGGAAGCGAAACCCGTTATCAACGCTTTGCTGGAAGCAGGACTTTTGGTACTTTCCGCAAAGACCAAAATCCGTCTGCTGCCTCCTCTGACCATCACACAGGAGGAACTGGACAAAGGGCTTACCATTTTGGAACAGACACTGGCTTCACTTTGATTGAGAAAGGAAGATAATATATGAAACATTTTCTGAAACTTTTAGACCTGACAACAGAAGAAATCCTGGAACTGCTGGACCTGGCAGACCAGTTGAAATTACAGAAAAAACAGGGCATTGAACACCCTATCCTGAAAGGCAAAACACTGGGCATGATTTTTGAAAAATCCTCTACCAGAACCCGTGTATCCTTTGAAACAGGCATGTATCAGCTGGGCGGTCACGCGCTGTTCATCAGCTCCAAAGACGCACAGATCGGTCGTGGCGAACCCACAGAAGACACCGCAAGAGTTCTGTCCCGTTATCTGGACGGTATTATGATCCGTACTTTTGAACAGGAAGAAGTGGAAACACTGGCAAAATACGGCTCCATCCCCATCATCAACGGTCTGACAGACTTCTGCCATCCCTGTCAGGTTATGGCTGACCTGCAGACCATCCGGGAACACAAAGGCAAACTGGAAGGTCTGAAAATGTGCTACATCGGCGACGGCAACAACATGGCAAACTCCCTCATCGTGGGCGGTCTGAAAGTTGGCATGTCCGTAAGCATTGCCTGCCCCAAAGATTACCAGCCTCATAAAGACGTTCTGGACTTTGCGGCACAGTACGGCGATAAATTCCAGATGACAGAAAGCCCTCTGGAAGCTGCCAAAAACGCTGACGTTGTACTGACAGACGTTTGGGCTTCCATGGGTCAGGAAAGCGAACAGAAAATCAGAGAAGCTGCTTTCGCTGGCTTCCAGGTAAACGACGAACTGATGGCAGTAACAAACGAAGGCTGTATGGTACAGCATTGCCTGCCTGCCCACAGAGGCGAAGAAATCACAGCAGAAGTATTCGAAGCACACGCTGACGAAATCTTCGACGAAGCAGAAAACCGTCTGCATGCACAGAAAGCGATTCTGGTAAAACTGATGGCAGACTGATAAACCACACCCTGTCGTCAAAGGCTCATTTCATTCAAGCCTTTGACGAGTAGACAGAAGT
>ERZ826396.293-NODE-293-length-76402-cov-4.793810_pt1 | contig 76402 bp, 59 predicted proteins | sample MGYA00519926_ERZ826396 | MGnify/ENA primary metagenome ERZ826396 (study PRJEB31778, sample SAMEA3449230) | human gut metagenome | biome: human gut; feature: human-associated habitat; material: faeces | place: United Kingdom | collected 2010/2012 ... | reverse complement strand
TCCCTTTGAGTCATTATTTTTTTACTTGTTGCACTTATATTGTAAATTCAAGGTATATAAACCGTAGGATGTAAATATGTTATATTTTAACACATAAAAGGACTTGTCCATTCGTGAACAAGTCCTTAATCGTTAAATATTTTAACCAAAGTATCTCTTTAACATACCTTCAAAGCCTTTACCATGTCTTGCCTCGTCTTTAACCTCGATTTTAAGAATGTAGATTTTATCGGTATTTCAAGGGTTTTTTAAGTGGCAAAATTACGATTTGCCCACCGTTTGCCCACAAAATTTTTTTGCCCACAAATCTGATTTAAGTAGGCGTTTGTTGTGTTTGAACGCATAATGCTTCATCAAAGTCCAAACCATCATACTTCTCTAAAAACTGCAATAAAGACTTTCTTGTGATTTTTCTACACCCTAATTTGATAGAGCGTAAATGTCCTCCGTTAATAAGAGAATATACATAGTTTCGGTTTACCTTTAACAATGCTGCAACTTCACTTATAGTATATAACAATTCATCAGCACTGTCAATATTTTTGTCAATTTTTCTGTCCATTCTAAACCTCCTGAATTTTGTCTGTGTTTAATACCATATATTAACAGATTTAATATAAATCTGTTAATATATGGTATTAAAAATTCTAAGCAATAACGAATGGCAGCTTGCAAGACCGCTCCATAGGAATTCCACCTCCCCGGCATACGCCCGGACTGTTCCCATTGCCTGCGACGCTTTTAACGCTCGGACTATGGCTGAACAGAAGTATCATTGTGCCGATATTGGGTTATCGCCGTTCAAGCTGCGACTTGATTTAGACAATAAATGTTTTCCGCTCGGCTGTATATATGTCATCTTTGATGATATACCAAAGGTATAGGTAGAAGCTATATACTGTGTCTTGGCGCATCTCGTCAGTGGCTCGTCAATATCGGAATGTATCCGTTTGCTCTTTATTCTGCATCGGTGTTATCTCCCGTGCTTTCTTTGTAACAAAACATTGTAAATCAGGCGTTATCCGCCTGTTAAAGCACATTTAGAAAATGTGCTTTAACAGATAGATAATGCGTCTGTATAAAGCGTGAAAACGGCAACACGCTATGTACAGACTGAAAAATAAACAGGGGGTATATCAAAATGCCGTTTTGTGTAATTGCTTTGATTATGTAGAATTTATTTTATGTTTGATAATTCTGCTTTTAATCTCTTAAGTGCAGTATTTTTTTGAGAATATACACTGTCTGCACTTGTATTAAGCAGATATGCAATTTCTCTTAATTCAATACCCTGAATAATATTGAAAGCAATTATAATGCGTTCCATTCTCGCAAGTTTCAATATAGCGTTTACATATTCTTCTCGTTCAAACATATCCGTAGTCATTCGTATTGCTACCTTATCTAAAAATTTCCTATATTCTTCTGTAATGATCTTTTCGTTAATGCAGTCCAAATCTGAATAATCATTACTTGTATTCGGATATTTTTCTATGAGTAATTGTTTTAATAAATAGTCAAAATAGCTAAACATCTGTTTCACCTCCTGACTTTCCATTTTGGAAAAGTCAGGAGTGAAACCTCTGTTAATATTATTAAATCATGTTTTAAGGTGAAATCTAAAGTTGAAATCAAAATTTTAAAAAAATTTTTTTCATCCACATTTATTAGTCCTCCACTCCTAACTTTTAGAACCAGTTTGTAGTTAGGGGTAACTTACGGAGAACGTATAGAAGGAATTTTTATAAAGAGCAATAAAAAAACATACCAGCAATAATACTTTATTGTCGGCATGCTCTGCAAAATCCTTTTATTAGGATATATGGGTTCTATAATGATACATAGTTCCGTTTTGCTGAGAGATTTGTCTTTTTTGATGTTTTATAAAAATATGGTTTTGGCATAAAAAAATACTCCTTTAATATTTGTTTGGGAGTATCACATTAATAAACACTTACCAAACAATATATATTTGATTTGTGTTGTTTATAGATTTAACAATTCTATAAAATTAGATATATTAAATCCTTTAAATTTTCTTCAAAGCACTGTAAACTGTATATGGAGGTGAACTGTCAGTGCTATATACAACCGATAAATTAGGCGAGGTCATAAAGACTTCTCGCCTAAAGATGGGACTTACACGCGATCAATTAGCAGAAAAAATAGGAATTAGTCCTCGATACTTAATGTCTATAGAACATGAGGGCAAAAAACCTAGTTATGATGTATTATTTCAGCTTGTCCGATATCTTACAATCAATGCAAACGATATTTTCTTTCCAGAAAGCATTGTGGATACTAATGAGGAAAGAAAACTCTTAGAGCAAATGATTAAATTATGCGATAAACACGAAATAACAGTTATTTCTGCTACTGCCCAAGCCCTGTTAACAAAAAACAGCTGATAGGAATTGCCACAAAGTGGCAGTTCCTATCTATTGTTTCTATACTTTTCAAGGCTTTTGGGGACCTTGGGCTGATAATATGTTCCTCCGCACATTTGATCCAAAGATTGAATGGCAACTAAAAATGCAAAAGAACATACTATAGAACTCACCTTGAACATTAGATTTTTGATCTTCATTATGTTTCACCTCCTTTAATTTTTTCAACTAATAAAGATATACTCACTTGAAAAATTCCCAAAGATAGAACGAGGGAAAGAGTATATTGCTTTACTAAAACAAATACTATAACAGCACATGCAATCAGTATGGATATAATAATACTATATTGTCTGTGACGATATAAAGCTTCTTCCCAGATAGGATTATTTTTATGTACTATAGGTGCTAATTTCAAAATTATAATAAGCGATGGTACTAACAATCCTGATATAATTATTGATAGTTCTGTTGTAACAGTGCTTATAATAAGAAGTATTAAAATATAAGCACCAATTGTCATGATAAAACATCTTTCTGGTGTCTTTGCATGATATCCACCAGTATGATGCCTTAAAAAAAAGACAGAAGCAACGTATAATATTGTTTCTTTAATCTTACCGCTATATATCATTATTAAAAAAATAGCGCTTAAATTTAATATTATACTCAACATAAGCTGGAATCCATATATATATGAATCAAGCTCATTATGGGATATTATATTTTTTTGAGTAAAAAACAAAGCTATACTTTTGGATAAGTGATTAATCATAAAAATCATCCCTTCTCCAAGAGTATAGCAAGTTAAATTTAAAAAAGCTACAAAAAAGAGTGAATACATTAAATTTTAGCGTGAATTTTTTTGAGAATTATCCATTAAGATAATTAGGGTCGTAATTCCGTCCTTATATGAAATTTTTAGATATCCGTTATATTTTTTTATAGTCTGTTTAATACTCTTTAAACCGAAACCGTGTAATGCAGTATTTTTCTTTGTTGTCAAGATTGTATTACCTTTTATTTTGATTGGTAAAGAAGAGTTTTCAATTTGTATTTTAATATGCTGTTTATCGGAAGCTATATCAATTATAATAAATTTTTCTCTTGTTTTATAACATGCTTCTATAGCATTGTCAATAGCATTAGATAGTATTGTACTCTTATCAGCAGCTATAATATTTAATGGTTCGGTGATACGATTTACTTTGACAGTGTATTGTATTTTAGATGCTGCAGCTTTTTTGCATTCTAAATTTAAAATGGCATCAAGTACCGTATCATTTGTATAAACAATACCGAGAGGTATAGCAGTTAAATCTTTTAAACTTTGTGCAAATTCTTTTGCTGCAGGCATATCATTAGAAACTATATTATCCATGATTTCCATATGTTTGTTAATATTATGCTGCAATATGCGTAGTGTTGTTTCATTATTTTCTAACAAACGGTAGTTTTCTTCTTGTGCTGCTATTAATTCTTGCGCCGCCTCTAATTGTAATTTTGAAGAATAGCTATCTATAAATTCAAATACAACAGTGTTAAAATACAATAATCCTAATACGATTATAAGAAGTAAAATTATATATTTTATACTGTGTATATTTGCTAACAATATAAGAGCATCAGTACAAATAACAATAAACAGGCTAAATAAGGGAAATAATAGTAACATTATCCAATATTTTAAAGACAGTGTGGTTTGCCTTTTTCTTATAAATAGCGAGACAGAATAAATCATAACAAAATTTAATATCAAACTTATTACCATACCTAAATATCGCTCTAATCCTGTTGGACTAGAGGTACTATATGTAATATTTAAAATGGAGGCAACAGTAAATCTTGTAAGCATATCACAAACAATAAAAATTACAAAATATATTGATATCATTATGGCTTTGCGTATAGGTGAGCCATCAAATAATATTATCAACAAAACGATCCAAAGTGCAAAGGTTATGCCAAAATTTATGTAAGTAGGAATATGAGCAAATGAACGTAATATATGTATCATTGAAATTGTTGTGATAGTGGTATAATTTATCCATCTTTTTTGCATTTTTGTAGATAAAGTTTGTTTGAAAAAAAATAAAACAATAAATATTTCCAATATGGCATTTGAAATTTCTATAAAAACACTCATGGGCTCACTCTCCTACTAAAATCTCTTTTAAATAGCAATCTTCGGCTGACTCTTTATAACGGATACCAATGGGAACAGTTGTATGGTTTTGGTCGTCTAAAACAAAAACACTATCACTCCGCATAATATATACATGGTGCAAATTAACCATGTAGCTCCGATGACAACGCAGAAATCCGCAATCACTCAATTCATCACAAAAATCTTTCATTTGTCTATAAAGTTCAAAATTGCCTTTTGTTGTATGTAAAGTAATCACATGGTTAGATATACTTATATAATAAATATCCTCTAAAGAAGTACGGAAAGAATATCCATTATATGTGCCAGATATTATTTTCTGCCTTCTGTTATACTCAGCAAAAACTTCTTTTATGCGCTGCCTAATCAGTTCTTCTGGCTCGGTTTTTAAAATATAACGAAAAGGTTGATATTCATAACCTTTGATAGCATATTTGTTATAGTTAGTAAAAAAAGAAATAATACATTTTTTATTATTATTTCTTAAAGCTTTAACAAATTGAAAACCGCTTGTATTATTATCAAGTTCAATATCCAAAAAAGCTATATCAAAAATTACATTTGAGTTAATAAATTCATCGACTGACTGATATGCAAAAATAGTACAATTATATTTTACTATTTTTTGTTCTAATTTTTGTAAAGAAACTTTGTCATCATCAAATAATAAAACATTCATAATGCATTTCCTCTTTCTATTGTTCAATAAGTTTTTCCAACGAAATTATAATATTGAGAATAAAAGTTTTTTCTTCCTTTGAACAATTTCTTAAATGATGAAATATTTTTAGTTCTATATCATCAAAAGTGTTTTTATCAATGCTTTTCACTTCATTCCCTAATATATAATCCAAGGAAAGAGCCAACTCTTGTGAAATAGCAACAAATGTGTTAATGCCTGCTTTTCTTGTTCCTGATTCTATTTGAGAATAAAAACTAGGAGTTATATTGATTTTTTCTGCTATTGCTTCTTGTGTTAATCCAAGAGTTTGGCGTTGAATACGAATTTTTTGGCCCGATTGTTTATAATTAATCATTTTAATCACCTTATTAAATTCATTCTAAGTATAGTGTTTGCTTTTTGTACATATTTTACATTAAAATATAAGAAAAAATAATAGAATATTAGCAAATATATTACGTTGCTTTCAGTCGATTTGTGTAGTATAATAAAAATTAACGTCGAAATATAATATATATACTCCTTTTTGTTGATAAACTTAATTAACATATTGTATTATACACATAATAAATCACTAAAGTATAAAAAATACTGAATCATTTATTCTAAGTTTGTGCTTGAAGAGTTTATAGGTCTCTTAAAAACCCAAATAAAATTGATTAAGGTGTATTATGTATTATGAGTAAGATTTCAGCTATATATTTCAGCAATAATGAAGAACACGGTTTGGATGTAGGATATGGGATTTCTGCATTACAAAAGTGTGATTATAATTTGTCTATACATAAAATCAATAAAGATAATATAAATCAAGAGATAGAAAACATATCTTATGAAAATCCTAGAATTGTGATAATGTTTTCAGCCTATAATTATTATGACCTAATATCATCAGTAAGTTCCCAATTAAAATTGCAATTAAATAATGTTCATATTGTTATATGTCATAGTATTGCTTCATGTTTAGCGGAAAAATTACTAAAAGATATAAGAGATATTGATATTGTTGTTATAGGGGAATATGAAAAAACATTAGCAGAGCTATCATTTTATATTTTAAATGACTTAGATTACAGACATTGTAAAGGAATTGCTTTTTTAGAAAATGAAACATTCATAAAAAATGATAATCAAGAATTTTTAGATGTTAATAAGATTTATTATCCTGAAAGAGAGCACTTTCAACCAGACATAAGGTTTTTTCACATTTATGGTTCTAGAGGATGCGAAGGTAAATGTTCATTCTGTTATAGAAACATCTTATACAAAACTTCTGGACATGAAATTTTAAGATTTCGGGAAATAAAGAATATTGTTGCAGAAATAGATTGTCTTGTGAAAAAATATAATTGTAAATTAATTAGCTTTTCGGATTCAACATTTTGTTCTAAAGATAATATAACAGATAGGTTAGAAGAATTATACTGTAATTTAAGACAAAAATCATATTGGATTCAATTCTCAATTAATTTGAGAGCCGAACAGATTACAACAGATACTTTACCTGTAATAAAAAAATTAAGAACTGTTGGATTAAGCAACATATTTATTGGTATTGAAAGTTTTAATGACAATGATTTAAGGTTATTTAAAAAAATATCAAATTCTGAAACAAATATAAAAGCTATTAATCGATTAAAAAATATTAACGCAAATGAAAACGATTATAAAATAAAGGTTGATTATGGTTTTATCAATTTTAATCCTTATACAACAATAATGGATTTAAAAAATAATTTATATAGTCTCAGGAAATATTGTATTGACATAAATCCATATATTCTATCCAGTAAGGTAAGTTTAAATTATTTAACACCATTAACTAAAATTGTAGATAATGATAATCTATTTATGAAAAAAGTAAAGGATTTTACTGTTAAAGAATTAATGGAAAGATCTTTTGAATATAAATTTATAGATTCAAAGGTTCAGGAAGTATATACAATTTTTAACATCTGTGATAAAAGATTAAAACTAAAGAATGCAAATGGAATAGAATTTTTAAGGAATAGATATTGTCATTTTTATAATTATGATATGACTATAATAAAATTTGATGAAATATATCAAAAATGGATTAATGCAATTGATGATTTTTCTTATAAGCTATTTGAATATATTCTTTTAAGTGATGCAAGATATGACAATAAATTGTCTACTGCACTTTCTATGTGTGACAAATTTCATAATGAGTTTGACACTATCCATAGTCAGCTCAAAAAAATACAACAACGTATAATGATACAATTAAAAAAAATAGATGAATTGAATTATTATAGAAATTCTTTATAATTAAGTAAAATAAAAAGAAGGATACAAATGAGTAACATTAGAATTGCAATTATTGATTCTGGCATTTCAGAAAAATCAGAGTGTTATAATCATATAATAGAATCTTATGTAGTTGATTATACTGATAATATTTATTCTATGCAAAAATGCAAACCGGTAGACTATATTGGTCATGGAACAGCAGTAGCACATATCCTATTTAATAAAAATACTGAAATTGATATTATATGTATAAGAATATGTGAAACAAATATGGTAATAAATGAAGATGGTTTGATATTTATACTGAAATATATTTATGATAATCTTAACGTGGATATTATAAATATCAGTGCAGGTATAACGTATTTAAACAATTATCATGAATTTGAAAAAATTTGTAATAATTTATATGAAAAAGGGATTTATATTGTATCAGCTTTTGATAATGATGGGGCAATTTCTTACCCTGCAGCATTTGATAATGTTATTGGTGTAGATACAAAAGATGAATACGATAATAAAAAAGATATTTATTATGTAAAAAATAGCATCATAGATATTCTAGTACCCAACATTTTTTATAGAACTGTTTGGCTAGATAAAAAAACGATTATAAAAGGTTCAAGTTTTGCTTGTGCATATATTACAGGTATATTATCTCAGTATATAAAATCATCTAATCCAAAAATAAAAAAAGAAGTAATATTAAAAAAAATATCTACCAAACAAATTTCTTTAAAAAAGACTACAGAAATAAAATCTCCCAATTTACAAATTAAAAAAGCTATTGTTTTACCAATTAACAAGGAAAGCAATGCTTTACTTAGATTTAAAGACATGCTTAATTTTACAATTGCGGGAGTTTATGATGAAAGATTATCTGGCAATATTGGAAAAGAATTATTCGGTTTTAAAATAAAATCAATTGATATGATTCAATGGGATGATGACTTTGATACAATTATATTATCGTGTACATCTGCTTTATCATCAATAACAAAACACAATTATGATGATTTAATTGTAACTATGGCACAGAAATATAATAAAAAAATATATTCATTTGAAAACTTACAGTCGTCTTATGGTGGGATTTTTTATCCAAATATTTCATCAGCTATGATGCCTTATATGAATAATTTTAAATTGCATAGAGTAAATATCCCTATTGTAAGTGTATTTGGAACAAGCTCGAAACAGGGTAAGTTCACACTACAACTACATTTAATAAAAAGACTAAGAGAACTAGGATATAATGTTGGTCATATTTCTACAGAACCATCAGGATATTTATTAGGGGCAGATTATGTGTTTCATTTTGGATATCATGCAAATTTAAATATCCAACCATGGGAATGTATTTCAATACTAAATAATATGGCTTGGCAAGTACAACTAAAGAATAGAGATATTTTAGTTACTGGTTGTCAATCCGGAATATTACATTATAACAATTCAAGAATAGATGACTTCGCTATATATCAATACGCGTTTACTTTGGGAATTATGCCAGATTTCTGTATTTTATGCATAAATCCGCATGATGCCATGGATTATATCAGTAAAACAATTAATTTTATAGATTCTATTGATGAGGGTAAAGTGAAAGCGTTGGTAATGTTTCCACAAAAAGCCGTAGATACAATATCAGGAATCAAATATAAAACTTATGAATTATCTACATCAGAAATAAATACTACTAAAGAATATTTATTTGAAAGGTTTCATATCCCTGTTTATACTTTAGGAAATGCTGCAGATATGCAAGAACTATGTAATTTAGTTATTGATTATTTTAGTGCAGATTAGTACCATACAGGGTGTGATTTAGAAAGGAGAATTTATATATGGAAAAGTTACAAAAAATACAAAATTGTTTAGAAGAGAATGGTATAGAGGTGCTTAACGATGGCACTTTAGATAATGTTGATTCAATTAGTTTTATTTCTTCTATTGTCAGTCTTGAGGAGGAATTTAATATAGAATTCCCTGATGAATATCTTCTAATTGAAAAAATGAATAACATTAACAATATATGTCTTATTATTGAATCATTATTGGGTTCATAATCTACATAAAATCCGATAAGATTATCACTTTGATACAAAGAAAGGAGGTGTTATTATGAAAAAGCTAGTAAAAAAAATACCACAAAAGAAAAATTTAATTACATTTTACATGGGCGAATGCAAGAACAGCGCTTGCAACGGTAGATAAACTGTAATTAATTTTTCAAAAATCAAGCAATAACAAAAATATTTTTGTTATTGCTTGACATTTTAATATTATAAATTATAAATATCGTTTATTTTGACTTATTATTTGATTTGATATTAATATATCGTAATAAATGTGTATTGATGAATTAATATTATAAAGAAAGGAATTAAATATAACCAATCATTATTAAAGGTTATATGGTATTGTATAACAATGGAAAGTACAAAATCTATAAATGTTTGTTACGCAAAGCATATATCATGGGCATTACTAGGAGAGGATTTATTTATTTTTAATGAAATAACAGATAATACTTATTTATTTAGAGGGTTATATAAAGAGTTTTGGTTAGCAATACAAAATAATAATAATTTAAAAAATATTATAGAAAGTATTTCTCCAAAATATAATATAGATTCTAGTAAAATAAAGAAATGTATGACGAGATTTATAGATAATAATCTAATTGTTTGGAGTTGTGTATAATGAAAAATGAATTAATACAAAATTATTTTTATAATAAGGCAATCTCAGAAAATAAACCCGTTGGGGTTATGATAGAATTACTAACTAAATGTAATTTAAGATGTAAGCACTGTTATTTGCCAACACATATCGAATCAGGTTTTGAAACAAATTATATAAAAAAACTTTTGTGTGAACTTCGCGAATTGGGCATAGTAAATGTATCATTTACAGGTGGAGAAATTTTTTTGCGTGAAGATATATTTGAACTAATTAAAACAGCACGAGATTTACATATGAGAGTTTTTCTCCTGAGTAATGCCACTCTTCTTACTGAACAGAAAATAAAAATGTTATCTGAATTATATATTACTGAATTTTCCACAACTATCTTCTCTTTAAAAGAAGAAATTAATGATTTTATAACAGAACAAAAAGGTTCTTTAAAAATTATATTAGATAATTTACAATTATTAAAAAAATATAATATTAAAGTTCAAGTGAAGACACCATTAATGGATATAAATTGTAATGACTTAAATGACATTGAAAGATATTGCAAAAAAAATAATTTTGCTTTTCATGTTTCACCTATTATATTTCCTAAATTGGATGGTAATGACGAACCACAAAAAATGATGATGAAGCATAAAGATTTATTAAAAACATTAAACAAAATAGATCAAGTAACAAGAAATACACATTTGCATACAGATAATATTCCCTGTACCGCATTACTCCATTCATTTGCTATAGATTGTAATGGAAATGTATTCCCTTGTAACTCTTTTTTCTATAAAGTGGGAAATGTTTATGATAATCCAATAAAAAACATATGGTATGATTCTAAAGAATTAAAATTTATAAAGAGTATTAGAAACACCGATTTAAAAGGATGTATTTCTTGTGAATACAGTAGCCAATGTGATAGATGTCCGGGAATGGCATTTTTGAATCATCAAGATGTTTTTTCGTGCGATGAATACTCTAAAGAATTAGCCAAAATTAGATTATCAAAGTATTGTTAATAAATTTTAATTACATTAATTTATTGGAGGGGAAAATGCTTAAACCAAAAAATTACAGAACACTGGATTTTATTATAATATCATTTAAAGCAATGCCGTTTCAAACAATTTTATCTATATTGAATATAATCATAAGCTCTCTAATACCAGCTTATGAAACTATTGCTATTGCTAATTTTATAAATACAGCGTTGGATATATTTAATGGACAAGTTGGATATACATCTATTTATTTGCCGTTAGGATTAATAGCTCTTTCAATAATATATAAAAATATTATCCCTTCTATTACAAATCTTATAGATTTATCTGGCAAAAATAAACTTAATACTAAATTAAAACAGGAGATAATTTTAAAAAGAGCAAAATTAGAATATAAACATATAGAAAACAAAGATACATGGGATCTGATTAATAGAGTTTGTACAGATCCTACGCAACATATTTTAGACGGATTTAATAATATATTAAATGCTGCAAATCTAATTATACGCTCCATATCTTTGCTTTTTATTGTAATGTCATCTGCTTTTATAAGTGGTATAATAATAATCTTAGTAAGTATTCCCTTATTTTATTTGGCAATGAGAACTGGCAAAAAAAATTATCAAATGGGAATAGATGCAAAAAATATACAAAGAAAATATAACTATCTTTCTACCATTTTAACTAACCGAGAATATGCTGAGGAACGAAAATTATTTGATTACGGTTCTACAATAAGTGATAAATATTCAGCACTTTATGATGAATCAACAAAAATTGAAAGTAAGATAGAAATAAAAAGTTATGCAAATATGAAAAGCGGATCTATGATAACACTATTGATAGTTATTATAATTGCTGCACTACTTCTATCCCCTCTTCATAGAGGAAAAATAACAATAGGTTTATTTATAGCGCTTATTAATGCTATTTATGGATTAGTACAAAATATGTCTTGGCAATTGTCCACTACAATGCGAGACTATGCAAAATTAAAAGAATATCTTAAAGACTTATCTAAATTTACAAAGCTAAGTGAAAAAAAGGATGCAAATGTTTTACCGACATATAAGAATGATTTTAAGTTTCATTCTTTAGAATTTAGAAATGTTAGTTTTAAGTATCCTGAAACAGATAAATATATATTAAAAGATTGTTCGTTTATATTAACGTCCGATAAAAATTATGCTTTTGTTGGTATAAATGGTGCCGGAAAAACTACAATTATTAAACTCCTGATAGGTATGTATGAGGATTTTGAAGGTGATATATTTATAAATAACAAAAATATAAGAGAATATACTTTTGGTGAAATAAAAGGACTAGTTTCCGTTGTTTTTCAAGATTATGCCAAGTATGCATTAACTATAAAAGATAATATTTCGATAGGAGATCTACAAAAAAAATTAGATTATGAGAAAATAAATCAAATTATAGATAAACTGGAATTAAAAGATATAGTAAAGCAAATGAAATATGGATTGGAGACATATCTAGGGAAGATAGATGACGATAGCCAAGATTTATCAGGAGGTCAATGGCAAAAACTTGCTTTATCTAGATTATTGTATTCTTCTTCAGAAATAAATATTTTAGATGAACCTACTGCGGCTCTTGATCCGTTAGCTGAAAGCAAAATATATGATTTGTTTAGTAAAATAAATTCAGAAAAATTTACAATTTATATAACCCATAGATTGGGAGCAGCCAGAATGGCGGATGAAATTTTAGTTGTAGATAACGGACATATTGTTGAACAGGGTTCACATGACTATCTGATATCTTATAAAAATGGTAAGTATCGTAAAATGTTTGAAAGTCAAAAATCTTGGTATGAATAAATAATAAATTTTATAATAAAGGAATAATACATAAAATGAAACGTAAAAACAAAAATAAAGGATTTATAAAAAATAGTATTGAAGGAATTAAATTAATGTACAATTCCAATCCAAAAATGCTGTTAATATATATAGTTTTTGTAGCACTTCATGGATTATCATGGGTATTACAAGTGATTTTTATGCAAAAATTTTTTGATGCTGCTGAAAATTTTGCAATACATAAAATCAATTTTCAAAATATTCTATTGGCATTGTTAGCAATGGGCATATCATATGCATTTTGCCAATTAATGAATGGTGTTGATAATTGTTATGCCCTAATTTTAAATATGAATGTCGGTAAAACGTTAAATAAGTTAATTTATAAAAAGGTTTCATCATTAAATATTATAGAATTCGAAAATACAGAAAGATTAAATTTTATAAATATGGCTATTAACGGTAGTAAAAACTTAGTGTGGGTATGTGCAACATTATTAGATACTATATTTTTCTATTCTGTATACTTTTTATTTATGGCATGGTATTTATTTAAACTAAAACCAATATTAGGTATAAGTATTTTAGTGATTTTTATACCATGTATTCTATCTAAAACTATACAGTCGCTTACTTTTGAAAAACTAGAAGATAATTCTGCACCTCTTAGGAGAAAATGTGAATATTATGAAAGATGTATGACAGATAAAGAGTTTTTAAAAGAAACAAGGTTATTAGGTGCTATTAAATTTTTTAATAACTTGTATAAATCAACTTTAGAAAAATTAAATCATTTAATATTCATAACTCATGTAAAAAAGCATCTATTGAATTTAGCATTAGATATTATTACTGTAATTGGTTATGGTATTGTTATATATATGTTATTTATAAATGTGATGAATAGGAACATATCTATTGGAGTCTTTACAGCTGTTATCACCTCTATTAGCAGAATTTATAGTTTTATGAGTGAGTTGATTTCAGAACGACTAGAATGGGCATATGAAAATTTATCTACAGTCAAAAATTTTTTTGATTTTATTAATGAAAAAAGTAATAATGAGCAATATTTAACTATACCTGAAAATTCAGATATACGCGTTGAAAAAGTATGTTTTAAGTATCCTATGAGTGATAAAAAAGTATTAGATAATATTAATTTAGTAATACCTAATAATCAAATAATAGCTATTGTAGGAAAAAATGGTAGTGGAAAAACTACTTTATGTAGACTAATAATGGGACTATATGCTCCATCTGAAGGGGAAATATATTATAATAATGTTTCTTCAAAAAAATTGAATTATAAAAATATATCCGCAGTATTTCAAAATTATTGCAAATATAATATGACTTTATCGGAAAATATAGAAATTGCTCAACCTGAAAAAGATTCAACAAGCTGCATCTTAAATGATGTTTGCCAACAGGCAGGCGTAAATTTATATGATGAATCTTATAAAAATGGATTTGATACTATGCTAGGTAGAGATTTTGGCGGGACTGAATTATCTGGTGGACAATGGCAGCGCATAGCTATTGCTCGTAGTTTGTTTAGAGATAGTCAACTTATTGTTTTGGATGAGCCAACGGCTGCAATTGATCCTTTTGAAGAAACTCGTCTTTATAATAATTTTATCAATCTTTGTAGAGATAAAACTGCAATACTTGTTACACATAGATTAGGTTCAGCTAAAATTGCGGATAGAATAATTGTAATGAAAGACGGTAAAATCATACAAGATGGAACTCATGATCAATTAATACAGATAAATGGAGAATATAAAACTATGTATAATGCTCAATCTAAATGGTACACAGAATAAATTTATACTAAAACAAAAATATATAAAAATATTTACAAAGTAAATATGATGGAGGATTTTATGAATAAAGATATATTTGTGGAGTCATATGAATTACCTATAGATCAACCTATAGTAAGTTCCAATTCGGAACATGGATATCTCCTCTCTGGAGTTCAAACCAACAAAAAAGCATGGGAATGGATTATGAATAATTATATACATCAGGTTTTAGTATTTTGTCAGACTAATTATGATATGGATTTCTTTCCAATGTCCAATCATGCGATTTGCCCATGCATAGATTACCAAAGAATATCTAAAGAATTGATATTAGAAAAATGGAGTTCCGCTGTTGAGTTTTTAATAGAATCCATTTCCAAAGAAAACTACGTTTATGTTCATTTGAATTGGTATTATTTAAAACCTAGTAGTGATTTTAAGATAAATCATCATATGCATCCAACTTTAATATATGGTTTTGATAGAAATCAAGAGTTATTTTCTGTAGGCGATTTTTATGACAATGGGAAATTTACATTTACTCAGGTTCCTTTTGCTGCAGTAGAACAAGCTTTTAAAAATAATGAACAAAACAAGAAAATGACATTTACAAATATAAGATATAATTCGGCATATGATGCTATATTGTATAAGAACAGAAAAGAGTCTAATTATGACTTCGATAAAAAGATATTTGTTAATGCCATTTGTGATTATCTTAATTCTGTGGATATATCAAAACATTATGGTAGAGGTGATTATTTTTTTTATCAAAGAAAATATGAAACATTTTCAACAACGTTTGGTTTAAAATCTTATAATATGTTATATGACTTTTTATTATCAGAGCCGTTAGACTATGTAAAATATAAAATAATTACTGTACCTATAGAAAGAATAACGTTGATGATTAAACGATTAGATTTTTTACATAAAAAAAATATGATAAAAAATGTTCAAGAATTGACGGACAAGTTTGTTGCTATAAAAATAAAGTTAGAAATAGTAAAAGGATTAATTGTTAAATTTAATCTAACCCCCAAACATGAATTAATGGTAAAGATATGCAATTTATTATTGGTTATCAAAGATTTAGAAAGTAATGCTTACACAATGCTATTGGAAAATATTTGCAATTAATTTTTGCTAGAAGTTTATAAAATAAATTTAATAAGATGGATTAGAAAGAAATGAACAAAAGAATAGGTATTATAGGAGATAATTCTCCAGAATATGTGAGTATTCTGTTAGATATATGGAAAGAACATAATTGTGCGGTTATTATTGATTGGAGAATTCCTTTCAATAAAATACAGGAAATGCTTATTGATGCAGATGTACATAAATGTTATATATCAAAGGAATTACTTGAAAAAAATGATAATAATATCAGAGGAATCGACTTTATACAATATACTAAATCAAGTAATATTAAATTATTATCTAATAATATTTGTAACAAATTCGAACCTAATTACAGTGAAGATGAGGCAGTTATATTATATAGTTCTGGTACAACGGGTAAATCTAAAGGTATAGTATTATCATATTTTGCAATAAATACAAACGCAGATTCTATTATTGATTATTTAAAAGTAGATAATAATGATTGTATTTATATTGCAAAAACACTGGCTCATTCTTCAACTCTTATAGGAGAATTATTAGTTGGTCTAAAGGCTAAAATGCGAATAATATTATCACAAACGATTATTTCTACAAGCACAACACTAGAGAACATGAAGAAATATGGTTGTAGTATCCTTTGTATTAATCCTACACTATTGAGAATATATATAATGGCTGCAAATATTAATAATTATGATTTCTCATCATTAAAAAAAATTTATACATATGGTGCATATGCTGATAAAAGTTTAATTGAAGAGGCAAAGAAAACATTTATTAATGCTGGTGTGTTTAATGCATATGGTTTGACAGAAGGAGGACCTATTGTGACGGCACAATATGATGGCGATGAAACACATGTAATAGGTTCTTCCGGAAAGCCTATTAAGAATGTTGAAGTGAAAATAATAGACGAAGTTGGAATAGAATTGCCTCCAATGACAAAAGGAATTATACATATAAAAACTCCATCACGTTTTTTAAAATATACGGATAATGGTGAAATTAGAAAATCCTTATATCGTGACTGGCTTAATACTGGCGATGTAGGATACATGGATTTTTATAAGAATCTATTTATTGTGGGTCGTTCCGATGATATGATTATTATAGGATCGCATAATGTCTATCCCGAAGGTGTGGAAGATACTATATTGGCAAGCCATTATGTAAATGATAGTATTGTTTTCGGGGTGAAAGATGATATATATGGAGAACGAATAATTTGTTGTTATATTTCGGATGATGAGGTGGTAGAGCAAAAGTTAAAGCAATTTTGTAGAGATAATCTGGCTTCTTATGAAATACCGAATGAATTTATAAAGATTAATCATATTCCTGTAAATTTGAATGGAAAAAAATCAAGAAAATTGCTTCAGGAATATTATACCGAAGGAAAAATTAATACATTGTGATAGAAAGGAAAATACAATAATGACTAGAAATGAAGTATTAGAAAAGATTTTATTCATTATTACAGAAAAGTTACATATCGATACTGGAGTAATAGGTGAAGACACTCTACTTCAAGATATAGGTGTTGACTCAATAACACTGATGACGATGGTAATATACATAGAAAAAGAATTTAATATAAAAATTAATTTTGATGAAAATATATCAGGTGAGAACGCTAGCCCATCGATAAAAAATATTATAAATTTAATTGTAAAACAACAGACCATATAAGAAAGTGAAGAAAATTATGTTATCTACATTTATGAAAAAATATTATGATAAGATTACTAACGAGCTATCAAAAGAAAAATTTGCAATAAGATTAAGCAATGCATGCTATATAGGACCGATTGATAATCCGAGTCAAAATGATTTTTACAATATTACTCTAGGAAATATTTTGGATATGAACAGATTGTATCAAGATGAATATATTGTAGATATAGATGGCGGTATTCATATGCCTAAATTTATGATAGATGATTCTGCCGACACCTTGAAATTTGATAGGAATATTATTCAAGAGAAAAATCAAAGAATATTCATTTTTTCCAATATAAAATCAGATGTAGATAAAAATGTAATAATAAGATTAGGAGGGGGAGGTGTTTTTAAGGTTTGGCTAAATAATGTGTGTGTATTCTGTGGTTGGGCTGAAGGCATAGATAGAAATTTAATCATGGCATCTATAAATAAAGGAAACAATACAATCATAGTAGAGGTGGAAGTAAGTATTAGGAACAATAGCCTATTTTCGGCACAGATTTGTACTCTTACTGAACAAACATGTTTGCCAGAATATCCAATATTACATAGTTATATAAAAAGTAATGTTGAGAATAGTTTCGAATTAGTAGATGAGACATGTCATGTATCATTACATAAATTATATCGTTTTGTTATTAGGAAAAAAGATTTTACATCTACGTCTAATCCGAAAATAAATATACAATTGAAATATAATAATAAGATATTAAAGGAATTTGATGGTGAATTCGGTGTAACTTATAACATAGATTGTGATAAATTAAGAAATTGTGTAGATGGCGTTTATGTTATGATACATATATCCTTGATAGATAATGACGAGATTTTATCGGAAAATACATATCCTTTATTTATCAGAAAAATTGATTCATATTTAAAAAATGTGATTGAAAAGATTAATAAAATATCAGGAAATGTTTTATTCTATAGATACATTATGAATATGCTTGAAGATTTAAAAAATTGTATATCAGAATTAAATATAGATCCAAAAACCTTTATTGAACATAGTACAAATAGGATTAGAGAAAATTTTATTATTAACCAAATTAAAAGTATAGAGCAATGTATAGATAGTGTTAATAAAGGAAATAAGTTTAAAAATATTTTTTATGAAGAAGGTATTCATGATTTGTACTTTGATTCTCAGATTGATAATACAGTCAAGAAAATGGTTGTACATGTACCGCAAAATTATAATCGTAATAATAAATATCCATTAATAGTTTTAGTATTAGCTAATAATATAAGTTATATGTCTGAATCTGAAAGTAATTGTTTGGTTTATAAAAGAAATCTTAATGATTTTACGAATGAACCATGTATTGTCGCATTTGTTCCTATTCGTGGTTTTACTATGGGCAGTTATATTGGAGATACCGCATTTTTTGAAGCAGTGGATTTAATAAAGAAACACTATTGTATTGACGAAGATAGGACATATTTGGCTGGCAATTCAAATGGAGCCTATACTACATGGTCAATTGCTCAAAACCATCCAGATATTTTTGCAGCCATAATTACAGATGGTGGTTGCCCCAATAAAGATAACTTAAAAAATATAAATCATGTTCCCATTATGAACATTGTAGGAGAAATGGACAAAATAGTTAAAAATGCATATTTTGTTCCTACAGAGTATTATAAGGACAAAAATATACACTACAACTCTTGCCTAATAAAAGCAGGCAATCATTATACTGCTAATGCATATTTTTATAAGAATATGCCTTATTATATAAATTGGTTATTGCAGTTTAGGCGAATTGGATTACCAGAGCAAATAGAATTCAGAACAGAGAGAATGATATATAACAAAAGCCACTGTTTAGAAATATTAGGAATTACAGAAGGAGAAACATTTTCTGAAATAAGAATGAATCTATATGAACAAAATATTCATATAGAGACATTGAATGTTTTAGCTTTTTCTATTGATTTATCATATTTTGATTATGGCGCAGCATTAAAATTATATATCAATGGACAACCATTTGATTTAGACAACAAGGATAAAATTACATTTTATAATGTATTTGATAAATATGAGAAATGTGATGATTTTATAAAAAAGCATCAAAGACAAGGGATGGGATTTTTATATATTTATATTAACAATTTTAAAGTAATATTACCAAGCCACTCTAATAATGAAGATTTAAAAATATTAAATCAAATAGCGGACAAATTTTCAAAACCAAAATCTAATACAGTAAGGGAAAAAATTGATGTAAATTATGATGTCATGTATGATAATGAATATAAATATTTAGATTCTAATGTATTACTGATTGATTATAATTTATCAAATACAGTGTTAAACAAAATATTGGATCACTTGCCAATACAGTTATATAAAGACTGTGTATATTATAAAAATAAAAGGCTAAACGGAGAATATTCTATTATGTGCATATGCACAATTGAACAGTCAGAAGTTGCTATTATTTCAAGTAACAATCCAAGGCATTTTGATACAAATTTCTTTATAAGAAATTTTATCATACCCAGTTATTACAATGGTTTTCACGATTTTTTAAATAATGATGCCATTATATATAATGATGGACATTATTATACAATTTATAAATGGGGAGATGATTTGGTAAAAAAAATATAGAGAAAATCTATCAAAGCATAAAAGGTTTAATATCAAAATCTTTATAGAAAAAGACTATAAATCATTTTATAATTCCACAACAAAAATTTGCAGAATTATATGGAGGACCAATATGAGTATTAACATTTTCATATCACATTTATCTACAGATAATAAGTTTATTAATAGCCTTAAAGAACATAATGTTAATATTTTTTATGAAACAGTAGAATCAGATTATATTAACATATTAGATATAAGATATAAGATATAAGATATATAACATTTATAATTCAGACTTTAATAGAATAATGTCAACCGAAAGTAAGATATATATTTTTTGTGATAATTTTTTCTCTCTAAGAATCTGTGACAGAGTAAGCAAAATGAATATTTCATATACACTTATTTTTGCTATAAATTTATTTGAAAAATTGGATAATAATTGTTCATGGATAAAACGATTAATGATTTTATATGCGAAAAATGCAGATAAAGTCTATGTGCAAGATATGGATACATTTCAATTGTTAAATAAACAGCATGTATCCAGTGAATTGCTTAATACAGAATATAAAAATGTTTTACTTAATAATATGTATGAATATACTTCTATCAACAATGCTGAAGTCATAAACCTGAATGACTCAATAATAAATAGCGATTTATATGAAGCTTTAAATAAATATGATATTAGTATAAATGATGTAATATTATTTGCTTATGGAGGGCAGGGATTTATTTATAAAGGATTTTCTCGTTTGCTTTCGTTGGATGTGGTGATAAAGATGCCAAATACTAATGATATTGAATTATCAAGAAAGAATATATTAAAAGAAGAAAGATTATTTAAACAAGCACAATCTAAAAATTTGGATGGTTTACCTACTGTATACAGTTCAAATACCACAGGGAAATATATGGTAAAAGAATTTATTAACGGTATCCCAATGGATATAATAATAAAAAATAATATATATTTTCCTTTAGAGGACTTTCTAGATTTCGCAGCGAAAATATTTAATTTTTTTCATAATGATTTAGGATATATTATAGAAGATTTTAAAGCACAAAACATAGTACAGGATATAAATAAAAAATGGTTTTTAATTGATATTGGCAGTGTAAAAAGCAATTATAATAGTCATAATATTTCACTATTAGAGCAACCTATTGTAGGAAGTAGAATGTATTTGCATTGTCCACCCGAATTATTATTAAAGGAATATACAAAGTGTAGCATAAAAATTGATTATTTTTCATTAGGTGTATTATGTTACTTAGTTATAGTTGGAGAATTTCCTTACAGCAATAGTGAAAGTAATCTTAATAAAGTATATCAGCAATATTATACTGAATACAAAGATGCTATAAGAAAATTAAAAAAATATTCAGAAAACTATAATTATTTAATTATAGATTTTATTATAAGTTGTTTAAATCCAAACTGTGATGACAGAACATCAGAAATGATAAATACAAATTATAATAAGTTTCTACTTAATATTTGAGAGTGCAAATCATAAAATCCCCTTAGTGTAGTCTTGGAATTTCGAGACTACTATAAGAGGATTTTATAATCAAAATCATGAGTTTTATTTTTCTGTGCAAATTTTTTGTGCATCATTGAGCAGCTTTCTTGCTACGGTGAACATCGCCATATCAACTGTGGGAATATCGCAGTAACAGGTGTCAAGCGAAAACTGCTCGTCATAGTTGAATGATGGATTGACGGATTGATAGATTTTCTCATAAGCCGCTTTTATTGCGGTATTCATATCCATTCCGTTCTCAACCTCTTTGATGATGTCTGCAAGCAATACCTTTAATTGTTCTTCAGCCTGCGCGTACACATCAGGTCTTAACATCATATCGCGCATATCGCGGATTGCGTTCTGTGCAATGGGTGATAATATTCCATAACCGTGTCCGTTTGTTTTTCCTGCGACTACTGCCTTGCGTATTCTTGTGTTCGCATAGCCTGCCGCTAATGTGTAGCCAAGATTGCCGCTCTGTACCTCGTCAAGAATATCACCTATGATATTTTCAACGATACATACCTGTTCTTCTGTTGCGTTAAGCGGTGTTGTTTCTCTCGGAATGGCAGCCGCAAACGCTGTTGTGCTTGATACGGTCAATGCCGCTGTGATGATTAGTGTAAAAATTTTCTTTTTCATAATGAAAACCTCCTGTAATTTATTTTCTAAATAAATTGTATCAGGAAATTTCCGTATCGTCAAAAAAATATATATTTCTACAAATTATTTGACAAACTGATTTTTTTGTGAATTAGTAACAATTCGGTCTGCGAAATACTGTAAATCCTACGCTTGACGCTGTGGATACCACAACATTGTTTGCGCTCGATGAGCAGTGAATAACAAGAATATTACCGCTTGTGTCTTTGCCGACAACGATTCCAACATGGCTATAACTCGGCAGGAAACATAAATCTCCAGCTTGTACCGTTGACGCTGTTACCTGAACGCTTGCATCACGCTGTCCGTATGTGCCGTGTCCTACAGCATATCCCATACCGCTGTTATTAAACGCCCAAGTTACAAAGCCTGAACAGTCAAGTCCATATGCTCTTAGCGTTCCTGATGACGGACTGCCTGCGGCAGTAACACGGCGCATAGTTCCCCAAGCACTATCCCAACCGATTGCGCTTGACTTACCGCCCCAAAAATAATTCACTTTGCCGACAAGTGAGCCTGCATTTTTAACAACGTCTTTCCGCTTCTGTGGTAATGATGAGGGCAAACCGTTTATAATACTCTGTACATCTGCATTGGTAATCGCCAAACTATGACTTGATGAGGTCAGCACATCTCCGTGTTCGAGCAGGGTTTCAACCGCTTCGCGCTGTTTTGCTGTCAAGCCGTATAAATCCATCAACTCATCTTTTGTTTTGCCATTTATCGTGACGGTGAGTTTATTTTTGGTTTCTGTATCTGATACCGCAATTTCTTCGACCGTATGATTTACAGTGTTAGCGGCTCGGAAATATGTTTTTAGTTTTTCGGCTTTAATATCATCAAATATGACAACATCTTCAGCAGTGTTGTCATCAGTTCCTGCTGTTTTTGCCGCAAATACCGCAATCACGATATTTCTGTCAGTCTGATTATCTATAACATCAACCTCTGTATGGTCTATGGATAATTCAATATCTTCGACCTCTTGTGTCAATTCAACATTGTATTCCGCTATAATCTGCGATAATGGAATTGTTCCTGTATCCGTTACTTCCTCAGAAATAAAAATACCAAACGGACTTGCCGCAATAGCTGCTATAATAATGACAACAATCAATATAACCACTACAACTGCCACGGCACCGCCGGACGCAATTGCCGTTGAAATAGCCTTGACTGCCTTGGCAACTGCTTGTGCAACTTTGACTGCAACTTTAGTTGCTACACGCACCGCAGATTTTGCAATCTTTGCACTTCTTTGTGCCGCCTCTTTTGCCAATTTTGCGGTCTGTTTTGCGGTTTGCTTTGCAACCTGTTTTTGTGTTTTAACAGTGGCTTTGTGAGTTTTTGATACTTTTTTCTTTGCAATTCGGCTTGCTTTAATTGTATTCTTACCGTTTTTTACAGTCTTAGATGTTATTTGTTCTTTACTATATACCGCTTTTGATGTTGTAGTTTGCATTTGACGGGGAACAATACTTGTTTTCTGCTTAGGTGTCTTGTATGCCGTTTTTATATGCTCTGCTTTTCCGTTCCGTAAAGACTGCATATAGTTTTCTTTTGTTTTTATATTCGGTTTATCAACTGAGGGAGCATTTGAGGTAATATCCGTATTTGGAGTATTCGGCATATTAGCGTCTTTATTTTGTGATTGCGTTTGTTCCGTCAATTTTGATTTCAACTTATTCTTGACATATTCGTGTCTTGCATTGTCAGAGCTTTTTATATCTGTATCCGTAATATGAGATTTGATATAATTTTCTTTTGTCTTAATATCTGATTTTTGTTTTGCGGTTGATTTCTGTACTGATTTTTGTATTGATTTGTGTTTCACTTCGGGAACGTCAAAAGAAGTTTCGGACTGTGCGATGATGTATTCTTCTTTTGTTTTAGGTGTAAATATTTTTAATTCGGGATTATTTTTTTGCTCTGATTTAATTATGTTCGATTTGGACATAATTTTTTTATCTTCTGCCATTTTGGGAGTTCTGCATACGGTTTTAGGTATATTCCTGATTTCACTCGAATTAGTTGGAATTTTTCCGTCTGTTAATTGCAAGTTTTTCGGCTGATTATTTGCTAACTTCTTTATATTATTTGTAGTATTAGGTTTAACGGAAACATTAGGAATTGTATAATTTTCTTTAGTCTTGATTTTGTGTGTTTTGTGTGATTTTATTCTATTATCCGCAATAATACGCATAGTTCGATAGACTTTTGATGTTGTACTGTATGCCGCAAATTCTATTGTATCTGTTGCATAATTTTCGGGAGTATGTTCGTCATTGTCATTGAACTGTTTTTCTGAGTTTCGCTTTATAAGTTGTTCTTTCATAACAGATGGAGTGTTGCTGAGAACATTATACGGAATAGATTTCATATCTTTTGGTGCGTTTTTCACAATGTGTTTTGCCGACTGTGGTTTTTCTTTGGTTTTAGGTTTTGTCTTTAAGTCGCTCAATTACTATCACCTCAATTCTTATATAAAAAAATAAGGCGGCGATTTTCACCGCCGCCTATGTAATTTATTTTTCACCCGGTTTTGTACTCATCAATTTATAGAGTTCTGTATCAGTAGGGAAGTCATTTATAAACGGTACTATCGAGCCGCCGACTTTAATCAGTCCGCGTCCTGCCGACGAATTTGTTATATATCCCATTTGTGCGGGAGATATATTAAGCATTGAAGCAAGTTCGGCTCTGTCCGAAGGTGATTGATTAAATATAAGCAAAAACTCACAATTCGAAATCATCCACCTTGCAGTATCATTTTTCAGACATTCCTCAACATTTTGGGTTATTCCAGTTAAAAGTCCTCCGTATTTTCTAAAACGTCGCCACGCCTTCAATAGAAATTCAGCACTGTATGGGTTCTTGAAAAACAAATGTGATTCGTCTATGTATACTCGTGTATATATACCGCGTTTCCTGTTTTCCATAACTCTGTTCATAATGTTATCCAACATTATAAGCAATCCGACCGATTTCATTTGTTCGCCTAATTCCAAGATGTCATAGCAAATAATTCTCTTGTCAACATCTACATTACTTTGGTGTGCGAAGGAATCCAAACTGCCCGTAGCGAACAATTCCAATGACAGTGCGAGGTCTTTTGCTTCTTGTTCGGGTTGACGTAATAATTCCTCTCTGAAATCTGCAAGCGTGGGCATAGTCTGATTAGTATCGCTGAAATACTGTTTATATACATTTATAGTACAGCGGTCAATAATAGACATTTCTTTTGCTCCAACACCGCCACTATTTCTTGCATCACCTGTTTTCAATAATTGGTCAAATAGCGATATTAAAAATTCGGATTTAATTGATATAGGATTATCTTCGATATTGAAATCGTTATTTATATCCATAGCATTTATATGATTATTTGATGACGCTGATAGTGTAATTGATTCACCGCCAAGATTTGAAATTAACGGTGCATACTCTCTTTCAGGGTCTACGATAATAATATCATCGTTTGTAAACAATGCCGACATAGCAATTTCCATCTTTGACGCAAATGATTTACCGCTACCAGAAACACCGAGAACAAATCCATTTCCGTTAAGTAACAATTTGCGGTTGCACATTAAGAGATTATGTGATATTGCATTGATACCGTAATAGATACCGTCATTGTCGATTATTTCTTGAGTTTTATACGGCATTAGTACCGCAGTGCTTTCCGTCGTCATTGTTCGTATAGCTCTAATATTTATCAATCCGTATGGCAGTACGGTGTTTATTCCGTCCTCTTGTTGATATTTGAGCACAGCGAAATTACAAAGGTGTTTGCGACCTATTGACAGAATAGTTTCGGTATCATTGTTAAGTGCGTCAAGACTATCCGCAATATGTAAAATTGTTACGGTAACAAACATCATTCTTTGGTCACGAGTGGTAAGGTCATCAAGAAATTCCTTAATTTCTTTTCGCATTTGTTCTAATTCATATGGTACGGTTGCAGAAAAGTTATTGTTCATATTCTGCTTTTGCTGCCATTTTGTAATATCAGTTTCAACCGCTAATAATTTTTTTTGCACTTCCTTTACCGCGTCGTCGGTAGGAATAGGCTGAATATCCACCGACAACATCATACTGCAAGAAAAGTCCGTCAGTTCAGATATCATACTGTCCTTTAAAAATGACGGATATTCTTTCAAAAAGATAACTCTTGCGAATCTATCACCGATTTTTATGTAATCGCTTTTAAATTCCATACTGTCAGGGCATATATAATCTTTAAAGTCCGCACCGACTGCCATAGCTTTTTTGAGGTCAAAATTGAATATTCCACCATCGTTGCCACGAAAAAAGTCATAAAAAATACGGAGCCTTTCTTTGTAGTTAAGCTCCGTAATATGTGATGATATTTTACCGAAATCGACAGTTAAGTCGTTACCGACACGAGCGAAGAATGTGCGTGCCTCCTCAATGTTTTTCTTTTCACTTGATATAGTAATATATTTTTCGTGGACGATATTATTACTGTCTGCCATCTTATCACTCAACAATGCTTTAAGTTCTTTCGCATATGTTATACTGTTTTTGTCGGCTTTATCAGTTGGCGTTATAAACTGTTCAAATACGTTTCTGTTCAGTTGCTTATTGTATATAGTAATCTTTGCAAATGCGTCAGTCGGCAGTCCATTTAGGATTGCCGAGTGTGCAAGAAACATCTCTAATTGGTCATCATCTGACGCAACCGCATAATTTATATCTGAAAAACGCCACGTTTTAGAAAAATATTGACCGCACTGCATAATACCATCTCTATAAATACGCTTTATAGGGATAGACTGTTGAACATTTTTAGGAATTATTCTTTTTTCCTTTTTTCCAAAAAGCTGTGTGGGTGTTCTTTTTTGATTTTTTAACATCTGCCAAAACCTCCTTATATATATTGTACAAAATGTTTTCAGATTTGAATGTACGCACACCTGCATATATAAATTCACTCCGAATAAATGCAATTATAAATTCCTCTAATTGCATACCGTTATATTTAAAAAAGCCTGCGGCTGCTAAAGGCAACGCACAGACTATACATAACCACGAAACTATTTCTTTCCCTACAATATCTTTGAGTCCGAAATATACGCCAACAGCCGCACCAACCGCGGCAACCGAGCATATAAACTGACGTGCGGACAATCCGAAAAATAGGCTTTCGTGGTAGTTCTTAATTTCCTTATTGATTCGTATTTCCATAAATACCTCCAAACTTAACGCTCATCTTCGTCCTTATGCTTTTTATGATATTTTTTAGCTATTATTATTCTCCATATCTTGAGTAACCTTATCTTTCGGGTGCGTTGCGATGTGTCATTTTTGGTTGCAAGTCCATAGGTGTTTTACCGTCAAGCGGTTTTATAAAATCAATACGGTTTGCCGCAGCCATAGTCTTATAATCTAACGGACGTTGCCACGCTGTTGCTTTTGGTGCAAATTTAAAACCGTTTTGCTTTAATATTGCTCTCTGCTCCGATGTTGGTTTTTCCTCAAATATAAGCTGCAAGCGGTTATTTGCAAGATTTATAATAGCTTCACCACCTACAAACTGCCAACCATTAAACATTGTTTTAGGTCTGTTTTCCAAACGGTCAATGTTAGATTTTATTCTGCCGATTTTCTCATAATTTTCTTTAAAAAATCTTCCCGGATATGGGGCTGATTGATAACCGTTTACTCGCTCGTCGAGTATTACTGCCTCTGCATAGTCAATGCCCTCAAAGTTTACCATTGTACCGTTTGCTTTGTAATAGTCATTAACTGCCTGCATATATGCAATATTGTTTTCAAAATGTGCTAAATTCTCCTTTAACATATTTATTGCCATAGGGTCGTTTGCGCGGATTAGATTGTTATATGCCATTATATTTCCCTCCTTAATTTGCTTGCTATAATTGCAAACAAGTTGTCTAAATTTTTGCATAAAAAAATTGCCACTATTTAAAATAGTGGCAACTTTATAATTTAATTAAAGTTCGCTATTGTCTGTTATTTCGTCATTAAAGAGAATACGGATATAATCTCTTGCACCATAAAGTATGCGTGATATATATACATATTCTGTGTCCGTTTTGTAAAACACTATGTATTTTCCGCTGACTAAATAACGATAATCGGTCGTTATATTTATTTTAGCGGAAAGAGATATACCCATTTCGGGTGAAGTTTCAAGTAATGTGTAATCATCTATTATCTGATTTATTACTCGGTTGGCGGCGATAGGATTGCTTAAATCATCACTGATATATGACTTTATTTCCTGTAAATCGCTTATTGCCAATGGGGATAATTTTATTTTTGCCATTATTCAACCCCCAATATTTTCTTTACATCGGTAGCGTCAATCCAGCCGTCTTTTTTTGCGGCTTGTTCTGCGTCTGCTAATTTCGACATAATTTTAATTTTTGCTTGTGTTCTTTCGTACTCGTCTATATCAATAATTGCGTATCTTCCTCTGCCGTTCTTTGTTAAAAAAACAGGCGAATCAATACTAATATCTTTTAAAACATCGGTATAATTCCTTAAATCCGAAACAGGTCTGATATTTGGCATAATAACTCCTCCTCATATTAATTTGATGTAATTATTATACTATAATATTGCATAAAATACAACGACAAATTTTAAGTGCCTAACATTTCTTTTACTATTCTGTCTGCACCTTTGATAAGTCCAACCAATATCAGCATATTAAAAATCACTTCGCCTATATATTTCCATATCATTGTTACTGTTGTGATTGATGTATCAATATTAGGGGTACTTGTACTTGCAAATGCCGAAAATATAATACACGCAAGCACGATTACTGCTCCTTCCAAGCATACACCGACATATGATTTTATAAATGTTTTTCCCATCTGTGATGTACCTTCACCCGCAAATGACGAAAGGGGAACAGGGGCAAGCGCGGTGTACATATATAGTTTGAAAAAACGTCCATACACGCTCATTATCATAATAAATGATAGCACGGTTATAAATAAACTGCCGAGTATTGTAACAAGCCATAATGGTATGCTTGCCCAAAAACCTGCTTCTTCAACCGCCGTTTCAATCGCTGCGGGGAGCGTTACAGCTGCACCACTTAAACCGCCAAGGCTACCTGCAATTTTTTCTACCACACCGCCACATATTTTATATATGACAGTCATAATGTCAAGAGCATATGTAATTGCTACTTTGGCAGCAAGAAAACGGATAAAGTGTTTTAGTGCATATTCTGGACGCTGAAAATCTCTAAAACTTGCGGTTGATTTGAATATACTCATAGCAAAAAAGAGGATAAGCAAGGCATATCCAATAGCCTGCAATCCTCCATTTATTGTAGTTACGATATTCCATATTGCTCCGCCTTTGAAACCTTGCGGGGAAGTAGTTATAATTGACCATATTTCAGTCATTTTGTCGTTCCAAGTGCTGAACGCATTTTCCAAATTTGCGACTATCCAATTATCTGACAATATATTTCACCTCCTAATGCTATAACATAAACCGTAAATGTTTTGCTCACTACAAATTGCAAGCAAGTTGTAAAAATCCAATGCAAAAAGAGCAACCAATCTAACAAGATTGATTGCTCTTATGCTAAATTCATTATCTTTTCAACTTATTTTTCTGTCTTTTATCTTGTTGTATCTCGCAGTTTATAATATTAAATCAAGAATATCCTTGGCGAACGCGATAATTACACCGCCGAAGAATGTTAAGAAACCGTTAGCACGTTGTGAAGCGTCGTGTGATTTCAACGACAGACCTATTTGTACGATACCGAAACCTAACAAAATCATTCCGATTGCCTTAATGGCTGAGAATATAAATGTTGACAGACCGTTAATCGCCGATAGTGGGTCGTCTGCCAGTACAGGTGTTGCAAATGACATTATAATAAGTATTGTCATAAGTGCATATTTTGCTACACGCAGATGTTTTGTTGCCTTGTTGAGTTTTTCCTTAGTTTTGTTCGTGTTCTGAATTTTTTTCATTGTCTGTATCCTCCAATTCTATAAATTCTAAGTTTTCAATATCCGATACACTTAAATCTTCTATCAGATATTTATCGTCTTTGCTGTGTGTGTACGGCATAGCTCCGCCGTCCTCAGTCAGCTTGATATTTGTGTGTGATAGTATGTCAAACTTCTTGTCCATTATAGGTTTTTCACCACGGATAAAAATAATAGCGTTTGAATTATCCAACAGGCGTACTTCGTCCAACGTCAATAATTCACGTCCTGCGTTTTGATAATTTGTATTGCTGCTACCGTTACGTCCCTTTGTGATACCTCGCGTTTGCGTGCCAATAGTTTCCTTGCCAAGCATTTTTGAAATGTATTCGTGTGTACTTTGCTCGTTACCGCCTAAATACAAAAAAGTGTCGCAGTTTCCTACGACACTTTCCCAACTATCTTTAAACAATCCCTTTAACTGTGCCATATTCTGAATGATTATTGACACTGAAATTCGACGTGAACGCATAGTTGCAAGTACCCTTTCAAAGTTATCCGGTAACGCCACATTTGCGAATTCGTCCATTACAAAATGTACGGGAATAGGCAACTCTCCACCGTGTTTATGGTCTGCTCGATAATACAATTCCTGAAATGCCTGCGTATAAAGCATACCGACAAGATAATTAAATGAATTATCATTGTCGGGGATTACGCAAAATATAGCTTTTTTCTTTTCGCCCAAACTGCCTATATCAAGATTATCATATGACGTCATTTTAGCGATTTCGGGTAAGTTAAAAGCCGCAAGCCTTACCGCTGCGGAAATAAGTATTGATTTTGCCGTTTTGCCTGACGCTTGCTTAAATATTTTCCATTGCTTTACTGCAATATGTTCGGGACATCGTTCTTCAAGCGTTTCAAACAATATATCAACGGGAGATTCAAATGTTTCGTCCTCCTCCATCGTAGCTGCATTTTCAATCATAAACATCATAGTTTCAAAATTTTGTTCTTCAGATGGTGCTTCGTGTATAAGATATAACATCAACGCTGAGTCAAGTGCAATTTCACTTTTCTCCCAAAACGGGTCTGACTGTTGTGCGTTCTTAGGTGTGGTATTCTGTATTAAGTTTGATATTAGCTTTATTACATCTTCATCCGTCCGAATATACACAAACGGATTGTATCCGTCCGAATCTGCCGGAGTGATAAGATTGAATACCTTAACATCATATCCACGTTGTAACAATAGAGGTGCTGTTGCTCGTAACATTTCACCCTTGGGGTCGGCTATAACAAATGAGGTATTGCATTGCATAATGTTAGGTTTGGCATAAAATCGAGTTTTTCCTGCACCGCTACCACCGACTACAAGTATGTTTAGATTTCGTCTATGACTTTTCGCATTTAGACTTAACATCAAATTCTGCGACAATATAAGATTTTTCAACTTGTTTTTTCTGTTAGTGTATTTTCGTGCAATGCTTTGAACATTACCCCATTTTGCTGAGCCGTGTTCTTCTCCCGGTCTGCGATTTTCGCTTGAAGTGAAATATATGCCTACACCACACGCATAGATAAACAAAAAAACGAGTACAGTTTTTAGACTATACTCGTTTAAATGTAAATATAACGGTTGATTAAGACTGGCGGTTAAAAGCGGAAGCATATCAAACAGTTTTAATTTCGTACTGTAACACATTGCAACCTTTAACGCAAACCATATTACAATAGGGATAAGTAGTATAAACATAATTATCATATTTTTCTTGTTATCTTGTCTGTTCAACTGCTATCACGCAACTTTCTTTTTAAAATTTGCATAAAATCACTCCCTTTATCTATTACTTTCTAAAAAGGTACAAAAAAAGACGCGATTGCTGAAAAAACAACCGCGTCAGAATAATCTCATAAATTATTCAAGTCAATCCAAGTCAGATAAACTAAATTTACAGTGAAGTTTAGGCGTTATGGCTTTCCATAATTTGTAAAGCACGTCATCCTTGTAGTTTTCTGCTTGATTTTCGCTACTATCAAATCCCTTGTTGTACTCAGGTTCTGAAAAGTTTTTTTTGTCGAGAGGAAAAACGTTGCTGCATCGAAAATATGTATCGCAATCCTCGAATAAAACCTCAGCTCCCAACTTATCGTTAGCAAAGTGATAGCGATAAATTCCACAGTGATTTATTTTATCGATAAACCTCCAATCTGCTGTTTTATCAATTGTATTAATTATTTCGTCTTTAGTACCATAAATATTTAATTTGCGGAAACATTCATTTTGGCACATAGCTATCACGCTCCTTTCCCCATTATCTTATGCAAAAATAAGAAAAATGTCAAGAAAAAAAATTTATTTTGTCAGTTTGTGATAAATGCATTTTTTTACATTGTCAAAATCAATTTGTGCAAATTGCATAAATCAAATTCCGCTTTTCAACAACTATTACTTATGGTATCCGCGTAACCTTTGTCTTGTTACATCTTTTAACCACAAAAATCCGCGCGGAATTTTATTCTTCCTATGAATTTCAAAGTCTATTCCCACTGAAAATGAAGGAATCAATGTTACAGAAATAGGAATTGTGAATTGAAATTGTAGTTCTTTTTCAATATCTCTAAGAATCTCTGGCAATGAATCAAAATACCATTTTAATTTAATTATATCTCCCTTTTCAAATGCACTTTCAAGCTTATCCAATTCTTTTCTAAAAGCTATAACTTTCTTGTTTGATTTTATTATCATTGTATTTTTTATGATTTCCTTATAATCATTGCTATTTCCACGAATATAATCAAACAATACGGGGAATTCATATTTTCTTGGCAATTTCCCAATAATGTCCTTTAATTCTTCGTAATATTCAATAAGATATTTATCAAATTTCTTCATAAGGTCAAGCCTACTAAAATCTTGCTCATTATTATACATCTGATTGTGTGAATAATATTTCTCAACATATGGTTTTCTATATATTGATGGCATATAATTAATATTATATTCACTGGCAATCATTATATAATCATATGCTCTCAATAAGTTAATAACAGGACCTCTTTCGATATTTGCACCAGATTGGTAGTACTCCGACAAATACCATTTTTTGACCTCATCAAAAGAAATATCTATTTCCAAAACTCTATGGGCGAATTCGACTTTATTTTCTATAAATTGAAATAAATCCATATCTTTTTTCAATTTTATTGTTTTTGCTTTTATACCAACCCTTTGTAAATAAATTTTAGGTAAAATAAGTGACGTATCATGATAGTCTATTACATATATATCATCCCATAAAACAATAGCATTAATCAAATCTGATAACGCTTCAATCATAAAATTATTCCTAAACGGTTCACATAATGGGTCATTTGAAAATATAATTTCTTGCGATGCGTATATTATACTCTGCCTATCAATTAAAATTCCACTCATAACATTATTCCTCCCAAGCATATATTATATATAGTATTATACAATATACCGCAAACAAGTTCAATCTTATTACAGTGAGTTTATTACAAAGAAATTATAATTATTTCATCCAAGTTTCTGCCTTTGAAAAAGGAACGATTTTATGAGTATTTGCGGATTCATTTACCTCAAAGAAGTACCACTTACTACTGTCGGTTACATCAGTAAAGCGATTAAGTTTTGTGAAATTATCCTTTACAAATTCCTTATCCGCTATTCTTCCTGTTGCACGATTAACAACTGTAACAACCTCTGCACGCGTAATCTTATTATCACCACGGAACGAGCCATCACTATATCCATTGAGCCAACCAATATTTTTTGCATATGCAATATCGTCATATGCCCAATAATTTTTGCTTACATCTGTATATTTTACAGTATAGCCGTCTTTATTAACATCGTTGAACAGTGAATAATATCGTACAGACATAGAAACAAATTCTGCTCTTGTAACAGGTGCGTCAGGTTTAAATGTACCGTCGTTATATCCCTCAATAATCTTGTATTTTTCAAGATAACCGATATAGTCTGCATACCAACCGTTTTTGTCAGTATCCTTAAATGACGATTTACCGCTTATTGTTTCGCCTTTTTCTTCCGAGATAAGACGGGCAAATATAGCAGCCGCTTCGGCTCTTGACATATCGCCGTCAGGGAGGAATGTTCCGTCCGGATAGCCAACAATATATGATTTATGCTCCGACAACGGCATAATAACTTGACCGTTTGTATCGGTTTTACCGTTCACGGAATTAGTTTTGTCTTTGAGAGTAACATCAATATTCGGTGCAACTTTGCCGTTTTTGTCGGTTACAGTAATGGTGTAATAATTATCATCAAGCGTATTGCCATTCGGAAGTGTTAAAGTGATTTTATCGTCTTTTATTGTCTTATTGACATTTATGATTTTACCATCTTTGTCGATTACTTTGACAATATACGATGGTCTGACATAGCTGCTGCCGCCACTTCCTCCTGAAGATGAGCCGCCACCACCACTTGTTGAAGTCTTAACCGGTACGGTGATTTTTCCGTTTTCGTCAGTGGCTTTTGTTGCAGTCTTGTTGTTCTTGTCAGTAACAGTGATATTCATATCCTTAACAGGTGCATTATCTTTGTCGGTTACTGTTACAGTAGTCTGTTTTGTTGTATCAAGCACATTTTCATCGGGAAGTATAATGCTGATTTTACCGTCTTTTATTTTTACAACGGCATTTTCAATCTTAGCCTTTGTGTCCTCAACAACAATGTTATATGTTTTTTCGTCCTCGATTACTTGTGCATATCCGTTTCGGTCAGTAATATCAGTATCTGAAACAGGTACAACCGCAATACCGTTACTGTTTGTAATATCGGAAGCAGTATTTTTTGCTGCGTCTGTTACGTTTACCGTGATACCTTTGATTGCTGTTTCATTATCTGCATTTATAACCTTAACGTATATTTTATTTTCTGGATTGAGTGTTTTATTTGTCGGTAATTCTATTTCAATATTACCGTTTTCAAGCAACTTAATAAGTCCAAATTCTGAAATCACACCATCATTATCCCATACGAATACCTTGTACTTGTAGTTCTTATTCTGTACTACCGAGCCATCACCAATATTCGGAGTAGGAGTAGGCTCATTAGGATTGTTTGTTTCTGTCGGATTGTCAGGCAATACAGGCGTTTCTGTTTCGCTCGGTTTCTCTGTTTCGTTAGGCTTGTTGCTTGGTGTCGGTGTTACACCCGGCAATGGTGTAGCGTTTGTATCAGGTGTTGGAGTAGAAGTAGGCTTTGATATAGGAGCTTCATTAAGCGGTGGTACTATAACAATTCCGTCCTTGTCCGTCACTTCTGTTCTTATACCACTTCCGTCCTTATTATAGACTGTTACTTTCCAATCTTCAACAGGTGTTCCGTCTGTTTTTGTTACTTTGACGGTAGTACGGTTATAGTAATCAATTACTTTTCCGTCAGGTAGGCATACAAGTACAGCGTTATCGTCTACTACAAGTGTTATAAGGGCATTTTTTATAAAGCCTTGTTCATCTGATACAACGACTGTATAATCATATATTTTATCGCCCTTAATTTCTCCGACATCGGCATTACCATTGTCATCTGTAATATCGCTATTAGATATAGGAAGTGTAAGTTGACCTTTGATATTTGTATATCCGCTTTCAATAAAATCATTATCGCCTGCAACCTGTACGCGTAGTCTGTTTATAGGCTCACCTTTTTCGTTTACTACTGTAATCGTCACACGATTATCATTGTTAAAGGCTGTGTTTGCCGGAAGTTTAACATCAATAGAGTAGTTATCACCGACAGTCACATCGCAATTCGGGATAAGTTCACCGTTTTTATCAGTAACAATTACAACATAGGTCTTGTCCTTATCTGCAACAGTGCCGTTTGTGTTGCCCGTTGATGAATTTGTGTTCGGTACTGAAAGCTGACCGTTTGCGTCTGTTCTGCCTGTTGCTGCGTTATTCATTGTATCACTTATAAAGATGTTCAGATTTTCCGCAGGCTGTTGTGTTTCAGTATATGTTACTGTAATTGTCGTCATATCCTCTGCCGACAGTAAACGTCCATCGGGAAGTTTGATTGTAAGATTATCGTTTGTGTCAATGCTGATTTCACTGTTGAAAATCGGTTTATTATTTTTGTCGGTAATCAAAATGTTATAATCTCCGACACGCGAATGACCGTCCTCATCAGAATTATCATTTTTAGGTAGCTTTGGGATTTCGACTGTGTTTATAACCGTACCGCAGATTACACACTCAATATGCTTTTTGCCGTTTTGTTCTATTGACGCAGGAGTATCGATTATCCAATCTGACAGTTTATGTCCTGTTGCCTCAATATAATCTGACTTGTGTGTTTCACTACAATTTTTGCAAGTGTAGGTAGTATATCCGAGTTCCGTACAAGTTGGTGCGGTTACATCTGATATATAGTTATGTTTTGTCGGTTGTTGTTCATCACCGATATATTCTTTGCCGCAATCAGAGCAAGTATATATTGTATAGCCTTGTGATGTACACGTCGGCTCTACCGTTTTCTTACTGTAATTATGCGGCAATACCTCTGTATAGTCACTTACATAATTCTCGCCACAATCTGCACAAGTATATGTTGTATATCCCATAGTAGTACAAGTCGGTGCGGTTACATCTGCAATATAATTATGTGCTAATTTTTCGGTATAGTCGCTTACATAACTATCTTTACAATCTACACAAGTGTATGTTGTATATCCCATAGTAGTACAAGTCGGAGCAGTTACAGTCGATTTGTAATTATGTGATGTTTTATCTGTGTAATTGCCTATATATGAGTTATCGCAATTTTCACAAGAATAAGTCGTATATCCCATAGTGGTACAAGTCGGCTTTGTTACAGTTTCAGAATATGAATGTCCTTTCGGTAATTCTAAAATCACATTGCAGTTCTTACAAAATTGCGGTTGCGTACAAGTAGCCGCAGCACCCGGTGTGTGTCCGTTTGCACTGACAGCCTTTATCATCTTTTCATCACACTGCTTACAATCATATTCCATAACGCCGTCGCTTTCACACGTCGAATTTGTTATAATATGTCCTTCGTCCCAATGGTGACCGCTTGGCTCAGTATAATCAGAAATATAGGTATCATCACAATTTCTGCATTTATATGTTGTAAAGCCTTTTGCTTTGCAGGTTGGTGCGGTTATTGTCGGTCTGTAATCGTGCTTTGCAATCGGTGTTAAATCTGAAATATATTTAAATCCGCAGTTAATGCAAATATGCTCTGTATATCCGTTTACGGTACAAGTAGCGGCAACAGTATTGGTCTGATACTTATGGTCTGTCATTGATGTATTTTCAGTGTAATAACTTCCGCAAGACTTACACGCGTGTAATTCCAAACCGCCCTGCTGGCAACTTGCGTCACGGATTACAATAGTATTATAATCGTGTCCTGTTGCAGGGGTGTAGTTTCTTTTTTGTAATGCTCCACACTCGTTACACTGAAAACGGTCATAGCCTAACTCTGTACACGTCGGACTTATCGTTTCAAGATAGCGATAATCGTGATTATGACCGTTGTTTGTATTGGATGACGAATTGTCAGATAATAGCCATACATAGCTGACACCGTTTTCAGTCATATTCTCGCCACCATAGCTATAATCAATTTCGTAGTATACAGGATAATATCCTGCGTCCGTATAATTCGGTGCAGAGGTTTTATTGCATTTATTCGCCTCTGTTCCGTAGCGGATACTTGTATGTACACCGTTTTCAGATAAATCGGCTACCGTTATACTGTGCGATTTTCCGTCTACATTACCGTAATAACTTTGTACTACTGATTTTGCAGCTATATATTCGTTTTTGGTATATCCGCAATCATTACAATCTGCCGTAATATGAAAACGTTGATTTCCCAATTCACCGTCAATTATTTCAGTAAAATCGTGATTTTCCTGTTTTGTGGTTGTTCGTGTATATGTACCCTTGCAAAACTGACAATACTTGCCCTTTTTCGCTGCTGTTGTATGCGTTTTAATGTTGTACGGTGTGTATGAAGTATTATCAAAGTCAAGGAAAAAGTTACTGTCGCACGGATTGAGAGAATATACATCTTTGCCACACGAGTACGCATTAACTCCGTCAACGGAATTTATTGTACCGCAGTTTTGGCAAACTGATTTTGTCCAATGATAGCCGGTATAAAATGCGTCAACGCCCGGTGTTCCGTCATCAAGATTGCCTTTGCTCACTCCATCGCTACAAGTACCATCTGAATAATATACACCGCGATTAAGTGCCGTTTCGCCTGTACGCGTATATTCAGGTACACGGTATGAAATATTTGTTGTAGGCATATCGCATATAGGGCAGAAAAGAGTTCCTGTAGTTACTGTCGCGTTTATATCAAACTCACTTGTTCTGCCGTTTGCTTCAATCCATACATCGGCAGGGTCTACATATTCATTTGATTGTGCTGCAAAGCTGACCGAGGGAATAAGGCTCATAGCCATTCCTACCACTATTACACTTGATAAAATCCTCTTTAGTCTGTTCTTAAATTTTATGTTCATTATTGAATCCTCCATAAATTTTATATAGGTTTATTTTCCACATAAAAAATCATCTTGAAATTAAGTTAATACACCAATTCTATGAATACAACACATTTTCGTTATCTCTCTTTCTTGATTTTTGGTGCAGTACGCATATGCTGACGAACAAGTTTGTGTTCTGCTTGTTTCTTTGCTTGCTGTGCCTTAATGGCATTTATCTGTTTTTTAACGGATGGTTTAGAATTGTTGTCCGTTTGTTCCATATCCCCGCGTTTTGTATATCTGCCGCCTGACTGATTTTCTTTCACGCGGGGAACTGAGTTTTTTGATTGTGATGTATCTTGAGCTACTTGTGCATTCTCTTTATCGGGAGTGTTTTCAGTAACTGGTGTGGCATAGCCAAGTTTTTCCATGATATAATTTAATTTTGTTACATCTTCTTGTTTTGCGATAATATCACAAAGTCCGGTATCGTCTGTCTTGTCTGATACTGCTGTAAACAGTACACCATATTTTTTTGCTTCTGACTTAAATGATTTCAAGTTATCTTCTTTAATCTGCATAATACATAGCGGTTTTTCAGCTTTAAGTAGATTTTTTAGACTTGTCTTACCTTGTAGCTTATCCTCATTAATAAGTGCTATTATGATTGCAGCAAGATTTTTTGCACCGAGTGCCATTAGCTTTACGCTTGACTCGGTAATCTGAATACCCTCTTTTACCATTAAATCAGCGACTTCTCCACTTGAGTTCATTGTCTACTACCTCCTTTGTACGAGATTGTTTTTCGGGTTCTATTGCTTGTGTCTGTAATTTTTGTGCCTGATTATACTTTTCTTTGATGCGGTTTGCGTCTGCAAGTATTGTCTTGCACATTCTGACATCTGTACGGCAAATTTTGATTGTGTCATTGATTTTAGAAATTTGTTGTATGATTTCCGCTTGTTCATTGGTTTTATCCCTTTCCGTGTACAATTTTTTTCGATTTTTCGTTAAGTCCTCAATCCGCTGTTCCTGCATGGTCTGATATTGTTGTAATTGTTCTGCTGTTTCTATCCTGTGAATATGTAAAAACTTAAACTGTTTTTGATAGCGTTCAAACTTGATGATTTCATCACGCATAAAAAATGACACCCTTTGAGGTGTCCGTTTCTTACGAATTTTCTTAAATAAGTATAGATAATGAAAATACAATGCTTGAAAGCCTTTAAGTTTTTTTCGAGGTACTTTTTTAATATTTCCGTTATATTTATATATTTTCTTGTGCTGTGATGGTGACATAATACGGATACCGTTTCGCTCTGCTATAATACGTTCTTGTATTGCTTTTTCGGTATATTCATTGCCGAGTTTGTCGAGCCTTATCGGTCTTTTACCAAATGAGGGAATGATAGACGTATATTTTATATTGTTGCCTTTTCGATGTACAGTATATCCGCGTCGTTCGAGTTCCTTCCAGAATATTTGCATTGTGTATGATGATTTTATAATCTCATCAAGTTCTTCGCGTACTTGAGAACGGATTGTAGGCTTACCATCATTTGATGATTTCCATTCCGCATAGTGCATACCTTTGTGAATTGGATTGTCTATGACGGATAGTTCATTTTCTATGCAAAGTCTGTCTGAAATTTTGCGGATTACATTATAATAGCTTTTAGGAGTAGAGCGAAATTTGCCGCCGTCTAAAAATGAAACGGAATTTACAACTATATGATTATGTAGATGTTTGCGGTCAAGGTGCGTTCCTATAACTACCTCAAATCTATCACCGAAACATTCCTTTGCAAATTGTACTCCAATACTATGTGCAAGTTCGGGTGTTAATTCTCCCGGACTAAAGGACTGTATATAGTGATAGGCAAGGACTTTATCCTCTTTACTGTATTTCCGTTTTGTAGCGACCATTTCATCAAAGGCAGTTTCAACCGAATTACAGTTTAAAACACTTTCAAATATACGTTGTTCTGTCTTGTCGGGATTGGCGGCATAACCGATTAATCTTTCAAGTGAGGTTTTTTCTTCGTTAGCCGCATAATTTATTGCTCGGTGCAGTTTGTTTCGCACGGCATAAACTTTTACAATCGCCATCAGTTTTTGACCTCACGATATATTTCACCGAGCAAGTGCAGTATTTCATCGAGCTGTGCTTGATTTATGCAGTTTTCCGAATTTACCTTTTTTGAAATCTGATTTATATTATTACCGATACGATTTACTTCTCGTATGAGATTTACAATATTGCTCGGCGGACGTGGACTTATATTAACTCCCATTATCAGCTTTCGTATAAACGGCTCCATTTTCAAACCTGCATTAGCAGCTTGACGTTGCAAATGATTTTTTTCATTATCGGTTAAGCGTATCAATATCGCTTGATTGCGTTTTCTCAATATTACCACCTTCAATCGTTGGGGTTTTAGGGGCGAAGCCACTAACAAGTTGCATTTTGGATAGCAAAATGCTATGCTTGCCCGTACCAAAGGCAAAGCCTTGACAGTATTACTGATTGTTCGTATTTACAATATCAAAACTATTGCCGTTTCTGACCGCCATATATTCGCCATTGTCCGTACCGTCATTTGACTTACAGGAAAATAGTACAAACTGCATATTTGCGTTGTTTGTATCAACAATATCACTGTTTAAATATGCGTGTGATATGAAATCTAATGCTTCCTGTGCCGTATTAGCCCTTATATTAAAAACCTTACTTGTAATTATTTCTGATTTATAGTTCTGCATTTTAATCACCTTTACATCATTTTGTATATTTTTAATATCAATCTTGATATCATTTTAACTGAATCTGATAGCACGAATTTTGTATTAATTTTGGATTAAATCAAATTATCTTGTTTTGCTTTCGATTTGCTATCATTTCAAGCTAATTTGATATCTTGTTTGACATCAAATGCATATTTTTATATATCAATTATCATTACCGCATAAGTAATCCCAATCAACATCGGATATATTGCTTTCAGATTCGATATTATCTTCCGAATTTTTATCGGAATTAAAAACCTGTTTCAGTATTTCGCTTGATAATGTGTCCGCGATACATTTTTGTACAGCCTTACATATTTTATCAATCAGTTTGTTTTCCTGCTCGATTATTTTATTTTCGGTGCGTGTATTATCATTATCTTGTTCAATAAAGTAGACAACCGAGTCTGCAATAAGTGCTGCATAGGATGGATATTTTTTCGTATCTCTGTGTTGGAGATATTCCCACGCCTTGTGCTGATTGATATTATTGTCGTTAAATCTGACAGAGCATTGATGTATGTCCATATTGTTATGACCTCCTATTTAACTGCATATATGCGAGGTATTCAAAACCTTTTGCGGCGGCACATATATCATCAATTATGATGACACGCTCTTTATCATAGTCTGCAAAATTCTTTACAATACAGCCGCCACCGCCGATTATATACAGTTTCATCAAGTCGGCGTTGTATTCATATTTGCGTAATGCTGCGAAAATATCTGTGGCATATTCCGTAGTGGTTTTATGAAGTATTTGCAGATATTTGTCCGAAACATCAGCTTTGCCGAAACGTAAATACTGTTCCACAATGCTATCATCAATTTTTACACCATACATATCCATAACGGTATTTTTAATACGGATAACACATTGATTAACTCCGAGTTTTTCAGTCCACGACTTAATTTCGATAGGTTTTTTATTTTGAATGTATAGGATATTCATTGTGCCGTTACCGATGTCGGCAAGAATATTTGTACCCTTAAATTCGTGGATATGCTCAACAATAGCGGGGTAGCCTTGTGGATAAATGCTGCACCCAACAAACTTAATATGAAAATCATTGCCGTTGTATCGGAAATCCACAAGCGTATTTTTCATAAGATACGCTTTGAAACTGTTACGTTGTGTGCGTACCCAAGTAATAGGTAAGCCTGTCGCAAGATAAACACTTGCAGTATACGTTCCTGTGCGTTGTAACTCGCGAGCAACTGCCATAAGGTTTAATATGTAAAAATCATCGTCAACAGATTTATCGGCAATAAATTCTTTGTGATTTTCACCGACACGGTAATACTTTCCGTTATATTCAAGAGTATTGCCCTGAAATATAGGCTCGGTATCGTATATGGTAAGTCCTGTCGGCATTACGGTATTAGCGGTTTTTATATTTCCATACCCTAAGTCCGTGCCGATAACTTTAAGTCCGTTTTCAAATTTTCTCATTTTTTATTCCACCTTTTATTGTAGAGTTTTTATCATAATCATCTTTCCATTGATACATTTTTTTGAGGTGTTTCATCGGGTATAGCCATAACCTCACTGTGTTTTTTATCAACATTTAACAATGCGTCAAGTGCGGCAACACGTTTGATTTTGCTTGCAAGCTCTGTTTCACGCGGAAATTCCTTTTTGCTCTCAACCTTTGCAATTTCAAATTGCTTTTTTGTTTCTATAAGTGTTTGCTCGCAATCCTTTTTTAATTTTGGAATGCTTGCAAGTGCGTTGTCGATACGTTGAATATTACCGAACACATCAGTACCAATTTCGAGTGTATATGACCGTGAATTTTGAAGTGTCAGCTTATGCGTTTTATACAACGAGTCAAACGATAAAATCATTTTAAAACCTCTGTATTCACCGATAATGGTAGGGTCTGTTGAAGTCATTGTTTTACACCGTTCTATAAGTGCCGCACCTGCTTTATCCTTTTCATAATAACCGACTCCGTCAATCGTCATAGTATTAAATGTATCTTCCTGTTTCGGGTGTTGCTTGACTACATTAATATCTTTTTCTGCACCTGCAATCTGTTCCGTAAGTCTTTGTATTTCCTTTGGATAGAAATTTATTACCTTATTTTCAAGGTCATAAATTTCACTCATAAAATTTGATTTTAATAGCTTTAATTTTGCTATTTCAGTATCAAGTTCCATCTTTTCCTTGATGTGTGGATTGCCTGTGGCAAGTGCCTTAATCTCGGCATACGATAAGGCGGTTTCGTCAATATCCTCTGCCATTCTGACAGGAGCTTTTGATGTCATTATTTGTGATATAAATTTTTGCTTGTTCTCAACAAGCTGATAACTGTAACTGTCAAATGTGTCTTTGGTGACATAACGGTAAATATGTACAGTATCGTTCGTATTGCCTTGACGGATAATTCTTCCGGCACGTTGCTCCAAGTCCGACGGTCGCCACGGGCAATCTATATCGTGTAATGCATATAATAGCGTTTGGACATTTGTACCTGCACCCATTTTCTGCGTTGAGCCAAGCAGAATACGCACATCACCACTTCGCACTTTTGCAAACAATTCTTTTTTCTTCACATCGGTATCTGCATTATGTATGTATTCAATATCACTTTCGGGTACGCCCTTATCTATTAGTTTTTGTCGAATATCATCATACACATTAAACGTACCATCTTTTTTAGGTGTGGAAGTGTCGCAAAAAATAAGCTGCGTACCTTTGAAATCCGATGTTTTTTCCCATATATCGAAAACATTGTTTGCACAAACAGACAATTTTGTGCCTTCTTCATCGGGAAGCATATCATTCATTAATCGTTGGTCAAGAGCAAGTTTGCGTCCGTCATTTGTGATTTTCAGCATATTATCAACAGTAGGGTCAACCTTATTGTTGCGTACATCTTCCGCACGTTCGCCGAGTTCGGCTACCATTTCACGTTGAATTTCGGTAGGCTCAACCGCTATATTATGATATTCCGCTTTCGGTACAGGTAATTTAAGCATATCCGCAGTCTGAATATCTGCAACCTCACGAAACATAGTCATAATTTCGGGGATATTAAAGAATTTTGCAAATCGAGTCTTTGCTCGATATCCCGTACCTTCGGGGGACAGTTCAATAGCAGTGACTGTTTCGCCGTATGTAGACGCCCACGCGTCAAAATGTTCTAAATTGTGTTTTTTTAGCATATCGTATTGCAAATACCGTTGCATTGTATATAATTCAACCATTGAATTGCTTATTGGCGTACCTGTGGCAAATATTTTGCCGCCCTTGAGTTCGTCAAGGTATTGACATTTCATAAACATATCACTGGATTTTTGAGCGTCGGTCTGTGCTATACCGCCGACATTACGCATTTTTGTAACAAGAAATAAATTCTTGTAATTGTGAGCCTCATCTACAAATAATCTGTCAACGCCCAATTCTTCAAATGTAACAACATCGTCCTTGCGGTCTTGCTTGTTGAGTTTATCAATTTTTGTTTTAATGTTTTTCTTTGTACGTTCCATTTGTTTTATGGTAAATCGTTCTGCGTCGTGCTCTTTGGCTTCAACTATACCGTCCATAATTGCTCGTAATTGTTGGTTAAGTATCTGTTTTTGTCTTTCTATCGACATAGGAATTTTTTCAAACTGAGAGTGCCCCATTATGATAGCGTCATAATCACCTGTTGCAATTCTGCCACAAAACTTCTTACGGTTTTTTTTCTCAAAATCCTTTTTGGTAGCGACAAGAATATTCGCAGCAGGATACAACTGTAAAAATTCGCTTGCCCATTGTTCAATTAAGTGATTAGGAACAACGAAAAGCGATTTATTACAAAGACCAATTCTCTTGAGTTCCATCGCTGCGGCTGCCATTGTCCAAGTCTTACCGGCACCTACAACGTGTCCTAATAGGGCATTACCACCGTACATAATTCGTGCGACCGCATTTTTTTGATGTGGGCGTAATTGTATTTCGGGATTCATACCGTTGAATGTGATATGACTTCCATCATATTCTCGTGTGCGGATACTGTTAAATTCCTCGTTATACATCTTTACAAGTGTATTTCGTCTTTCTGGGTCTTTCCATATCCAATTATCAAATGCGGCTTTTATAGCCTCTTGTTTCTGTTGTGCTATGGTTGTTTCTTTGGTGTTTAGTACAGCTATGCGTTTGCCCTCCTCATTTTCTTTATAATCAAAAACGCGGACATCTCTTAAATTTAGCGTGTCCTCAATAATTTTAAGTGCATTGATACGATTAGTGCCGTATGTTTTATTTACTTTGATATTGCCCCTATCGCAAGATTTTCCCGATACATTCCAAACGCCTGTCAATTTTGAATACTGAATATCGATATTATCTCTCGCATATGATGATGGATTAATTAATTCAAATGTGAATTGCTTGATGTATTTTGCGGGTATCCAAGTAGTGCCGAGCCTTACTGTGATTTCACTGGCACTAAGGTCTTTGGGTTGTATCTCGGTTAATGCTTTAACATTGATGTTAAAATTACTGTCTGTTTTTGCGTGTTCCTGTGCAATACGCAATTTCTCACGAACATTGCCCGATAAATATTCATCTGTCGTAAGGTATTTAGGGAAATACTGTTCGTTTTCCGCGTCGTGTAACGGATTAAGAAATATGATACCGTTTAAGTCATCAAACAGTTCCTGCTCGGTCTTGTCGGTAAGTGAGGTCATAAACTCCATATCGATTTTTGCTTTTTCACTGATAGATACTGCCAATGCTTCACTTGCCGTATCAACGTGTGTAATTTCTTTTTTTGCTCCTATGGTACGCTTTGTGAACATATCTGCTTTGCGTTTCAGATTTCCGTCATCGTCCAATATTTCCAACGCACAGAGAATAAAATAGCTACTGTCTGATGAAAATGCACTACTGTTACCTCGTGAATTGATAATTCCGTATTTCTTTGTGAAATTATCATACAGATTATTAAGTTTTTCTTGTTGTTTTTTGATTTCATAATCAGGGAAATCGTTTGTTTGATATTCGATTAAATCACGAACACAATCACGGATTTCAACCATACCCTTTACGCGATTTTTAGCAGTATCATTCAATTCTACTTTGTTCATCACGCTGTTTTCACGAAAATATACATCACCGTCTACTATGGTATAGCTGAAATTCTTAACGGCAGGGTCGGCGGGGATTGATATGCTTTCATTAGCTGAAATATCGTCAATATCATCAATTGTATATTCTGTAATTTTAGCGTGAATATTCTGTATTGCTTTATCAAGTAATTCATCAAGGTTTGCGTTATTGCGTGGCTTACAGTTTAACTGCATACCATATGGACCGCTTTCTTCGACTAATTCACCGAGTACCATATCGGGATTATCGATAAAATATTGATTTATCGGTTGTCCCGTTTCGTGTAGTCCGGTATGTACCCAATCAGGCTCAATGTCAATCATTTTATCGCGTTTTTGTAAAAACAGAATATCCGCTGTTACTTCTGTACCTGCATTTTTCTTAAAAGTATCGTTTGGCAAGCGTATTGCACCGACAAGTTCGGCACGTTGTGCTATGTATTTTCTGACCTTTGAATTTTGTTTGTCCATTGTGCCGCTTGATGTTATGAACGCAACGATACCGCCCGGTCTAACTTTGTCCAACGTTTTAGCGAAGAAAAAGTCGTGAATTAAGAAATTATATTTATCATATTTCTTTTCTAAAATTTTGAAATTGCCGAACGGAACATTACCGATAGCAACGTCAAAAAAACTATCCGGTAGTGTACTATCTTCAAAACCTTGAATTGCAATACGGTTTTTCTGATAGAGTTGTTGTGCTATTCTGCCTGTTATGCTGTCTATCTCAATACCGTAAATTTTACTTTCGGAAATATTTTCGGGCATAAGTCCCATAAAATTTCCTATGCCGCACGACGGCTCTAAAATATTGCCATTTTGAAATCCCATATTTTTCAACGCCTTATACATTGAACGTATGACTGCTGGGGGAGTGAAGTGAGAAGTTAGAACGCTTGCACGAGCTTGCTCATATTCGTCATCGGTAAGCAATGATTTTAATTCATTGTATTTAGGGTGCGTTTCTTCAAAATAGTTTGCAAGACCGCCCCAACCGACATAACGTGATAGTGTTTCCTGTTCTTTCGAGTCGGCAAGTCGGTGTTCGCTTTCAACCTGTTTCAATGTTTGTATAGCTGCAATATTAGCCGCATATTTCTCACTTGGAGTTCCATATCCGAGTTCGTTATCGGTGATAACAAAATTATGACGTTCTGATACGGGTATTTCAGGATATATAACTTGATTTTGAACAGGTGTAGGTTTTGTTATATTCGGTGGCGGTAATTCAGTCTGTTTTTGAGTCTGTTCTTGAGGTTGTTCTTGAATGATGTTTTTCAGCCATTCAATGCTTTCGCTCCGAAATATAGGGAAACCTGTGCTATTCTGAAACGAAATATCACGCAAACTGACGTTGCCAAAATCAGCATTAATATTATCAACAACAAATTTATGGTCATCAACGGTAATTTCCTTGCCGATATATTCAGAATAGTCCTCGGCTTGTTCTGGCGGCTCATCTATGATTTCAGATGTACTGTCAGATTTAACATCAGTAAGTTGTTCATCATCTTTTGCATTGGCATTTTCTGAAATATTTACAAAATATCCATTAGCGTTTAATATTTGAGCATATTTTTGAGATGTAGCAATGGGGAAACCTGTCATCGAAATTTGCTCGTTGTCCATTGCTTTTTGGGTAACCGCAATATCCAAAATCTTTGCAACTTCTGTGACTTCGCTGCCGTAAATCTCGTAGAAATCTCCTACTCTTGTAAAGGTTATAAATTTTACGGCTTTCAGGTCATTTGCAATCCAACTCGCATTATTGCGTGCGGAAATATCTGTCGTAGATGATTTTATATGCTCCAAGTCATCAATTAACTGTTGTCTTGTATCTGCATTGGAGATTAAATCGGAAATCTGAATTTCTGATACTTCGTCTGTTTCAGATGTTTCAAATAAACTGAGCTTGTGTTTATCAGAATAATCAATCGTATTTATAAAATATACAAGACTTTTTGTTAGTTTCTGCTGTCGCTCTAACGGTGTCAAATTTTTTGTGTCACTAAGAAATTTTAGCCGTTCATTTTGTATTCGTAAAGTTTCCTGTTCTGATAAATATTTTGGAACATCCTCGGCAACCTCACGTTCAGTCAAATATCTGCCCGATTTTATAAGATTGTCAATACGTTTTGCAGCTTCGTTCCATTTGATATGTACCTTCGCATATGGTGCAGTTATATTACCGCGACTAAACTCAATTCCTTTTGCGTCGTGCCATTCGCGGAATATTCCTCCGCCATAACCACCTGTACCATATTCGTTCTTCAGGAAAGCAATGCGTGCTTTAGTGTCTGTATGCTCTTTGAAGTACAGATAAATTCTACATTTTCCCATAGCAAAACCACTGCCGCGTGTAAGCAGATTATCAATTTCGTCCTCTGTTATAAATGGTGCGGCATTGTTCTGCTGATAATTATTTGCGAAAAAATTTCTGCGTTCAAGTTGTAAATCTTTCAATCTCGGTAGCACTTTATTCGGCGAATACCAATGAATACGCATAATATCTTTATTATTTGCGTATAGATTTGTCATTGTTTCTGTAACCTTAACCGCAAATGCGACATTTTCCGATTCCTTAAATAATTCTGCTATATTATTGCCTGTATCAGTAGCTGAGTTGACAAACCATTCTTTATTAAAATGTGATTTTAACTCAGGGTATGTATCGTCATTTAAATCCCGATACATTTCAAAAAAACTGTCTGCTGCTTGTTTTCGTTCAAACGCGTCCATTTTGTCAATGCTCTCTTGTGGTGCCAATCTTCCAATTTCCAACAGTTCACCTATACGTTTATCAATGCGTTCCCACGGTAGAAGTTCACCGCGTCCGTTTGCACGTTCGCCGTATGCAACACGAATACCCTCGTCATTCCACCATATAGATACCTTGTTACCGTCAAAAATAAATCCTTTGCCACCTATACCGTATTCATTTTTCAGAAAATCTATATTTTCGGCGGCTGATTTATTTTTACTGTATTGAATACATATTTTAATAATACTGTCCACATCATTATTGCCTGTTGTCAAAATTTCATCAATAATTTGTTGAGGCATAGAAAAAGCGGAGCTTCTTGCTTGCTCCGCTTTAATAATATATTCTTTTTGTTCCTCCTCGGTAGGGAGTGGCATATCAAATATGCTTAGTTGTACACCATTTTGGATAAGACGATTTCCTCCGCTGAATGGAGAATATTGTTCATTCTGCTCGTCCATAATAACGGGTCTGTCGCTTTCAATTCCTCCGTCAATCCCTCTGCTTTTGCCATCTGATTGACTATCGTCTGTACTTGTTGTGTCGTCGATTTGTCTATCTCCTCCAAATGTTTCAGAAGTTCGCCCTTCATCATTAGAATTGAGTATAGATTCGGACGGTGTTCGTTCAGGTATGTTCTCCTCAACATTCCGTATTTGCCTATTTGATATGTTTTTGTTGGTACTGTCAAATTTGGTATTCTGTAATCCCCGATTTTCGTGTATGATACTGCTCCTGTCATTTTTATCAGTCCTTTCTTCTTGAACAATGTTATTTTCTTTGTTATTTTCATTATATACGATGTTTTCTTTTTCAGCAAATTTTTTTCGCTCAAAATGAATTGTTTTTGAAATATTCCTTAATATGTCCTCCGAAATCGTACTCACGGCATTACCGAGGATATTCATTGTTTCGACGGTATTAAAGTCGCGTATATATTGAAAATCGTATCCTTCAAAGGTATTTTCGGGTTGTAAGCCCATACGTTGCATAATCATATATGCGACTGACGCTGCGGCTGTTTGCCGAAAACGTACATCAAGATTAACATTATCAAGTCCTGATAAAAAACTATTGCCTTTTACATACTTTAGGTCGCGTAAATACTCATTTTTTCTGTCATTGACGGCATTATTTGCAGCACAAATTATAGCGTCAATATCAGTAGTTGCACATTTTAACTTGCCAAAAGATTTTTCAAGTGTATTTATAACGGCTTTTTCATAGCAATTGTCATATTGCCATAGATTTATTTCACGATTACCAAAACTATTTGTATCGGAAATATCAAACACATATTTAAGGTAATATTGATTTCCGTTTTCACGCACAAGTGCGATAGGGGACGCATTCTTATTTACCCATCTTTTCGTTTTGTTTACCCAATCGTCCATACTTGCACACGCCGTTGCCGTTGACTTTTGTGTAAAGATAAGTATTTGGTCGTTAAACGAATATTTAAAATGCCACGCAGCAGTTTTTAGAAAATATCTCCATACATTACTGTCGGCTATTGCTTTTGTTGCGGTCTGTAACAGATTAAAAATACGTTGTGTTTCATCGGTCATAATATCTACCTCGCTATCTGTATTTTTTGTTTTGTCTGTTTTTTATTTTGCGTTGTTCACGCATTTTGTCTGCGTCCCGTTGTGCGTCTGATATTGTATTGTAATCGCCATTTTTAAGATTATAGAAAAAATGCGTCTTGTCGCGTGCGTCCATACAACGGATAGAGTAGCATAATTTGTTGACTGCACCAAGTGTATCAGATTCTTTGTCTATCAATCTTAAAATATATTTACCGCAACTATCTTTAGGGTACAACTCAATTTTAAGAGTACGAGAATTATCAAGTAAGATTAAATTCTGCGAAGTAAGTACACCTATATTCTGCAAATCATCGCGTAAGCGGATAGGTGTTTGAGATAAATTGACAGTAATGTTGTTTTGTAAAAAATTTATTCTTGCTGTAATCATAATCGCAGGCTACCTTTCAAGATTTCTGTTTGTCACACATATCATCTTCGTCAGATTCTTTTTGTATGTGATTGAATTGGGGATATTTTTTAATATCCTCCTCGTGTTGTTTCTTTGATTTATAAAACGGGCAGTCATTATTTTTACAAATCATTTTTTTCAAAATACTGCACCGCTCAGTTCTCGCAAAGCAGTCTTTATACATTTTCTCATCTCCAATCTCTGATAATTTGATATAGCTGTCTATTCGGAATCCCTCGGCTGCCGCAATTTCATAAAATTTATTTATAACACGCTTTCTGCGTTCGGTTAGTTGTTTGCGGTCAGCATTTATAATTGCATTACGGGCAGTTTCATCAAAATAGCCACTGCCGTTATAATTTATATCCGGACTTCTGCTTGACGCCATAAACATCACAACCTTTCTCAATTTAGGCAATAAAAAAAGGAGTTTTCACTCCAATTCATTACTTGCCGGCTGCTTTCAATATCTCATCATATGCCCAATGTGTTTTTTGAACATCTGTAAAATTAATTTTAATATCGGATTTGCAATTTCTTGATACCGCTTTATTTATAATAGTAACAGCCTCTGCACGAGTAATTGGCTTATCAGGCTTGTACATATTATTGTCATATCCTTTAATGATTTCTTTTGCGGATAATACTGCGATGTAATTTTCAGCCCAATGATTTTTTGTGTCGGAAAAAGTTGAGGAATTGTTCTTAACATTTTCGCCTATAAGCACCGCAATTATTTTTGCAAATTCTGCACGGGTAATATAATTGTCGGGTTTGAACATTTTATCCTCATAACCGTCTGCGATTTTTAAATCAGCTGCGGTATCAATATAGCTTTTTGCCCAATGGCTTGATATATCCCAAAACGACGGTTTTACGTTTTCTTTGATTGCAAACTGTTTTGCTCTTACAATTGCGGTTATTGCTTCTGCTCGTGTAATTTTTTCATTCGGTCTAAATGTATTATCTTCATATCCCGAAATATACGGCACATCATACTCAGCAACTGTAATTGCAACGTCATTATCTGCTACAACATTATCTGTAACGTCATTATTTGTTACCTCATCAACTTTATCGGATTTGTTTTCGATACTTGTTTGCTTATGGGAATGTCCTTTACTTGACGAACTTCCCGAATTTGACGGTTTATTGCTTGATGTTTCTTTCACCTTAACAGGGACTTCAACATATACAGTTTCGTAATTTTCATCATCAACAACAAAAATCGCATTATACGAATTGTCATCATCAGACGGTGTAACATCACTTTCTTCCCATAACCATTCACCATCAATAACATCATTTTCAGACGGTGTTAATACACTGTCACCAAGCTTTTGCCCGTATGTTATATCACTCGCTGTCGGTAACTGAATATCAACACCAATAATCGGTGTATATTTTTTGATTTCTACGTTTAAAGTCAATTCTACGGTTGTGTAGTTATCAATATCGTTGGGAGTATATGTAGCCTTATATTCACCTCCGGGAACACACAATTTTGTGTCAGGCTCATTCCACGAAAATCCGTCAGGCAATTCAATATCCGCAAGTGTAAGTTTCGGTGAATATACAGATGTTAAATCTGTCGGTACAGTATATTCGGGAACGGCTTTGCTAACTGTAACAGTTACATCTGCTGTTATACTTTTATAATTTTCTGTATCTAACGGAGTGAATATCGCCGAATAAGTTTTTTCAGACGCTGACAATGGTGTATTGCTTTCCACCCAAGTCCAGCCGTCAGGCAATTCAATATCCGCAAGTGTTAGGTTGGGAGAATATACTGCCGTTAAATCTGTCGGTATAGTGTATTCGGGAACAGCTTTATTTACAGTGATGAAAATCTCTGCCGTGATAGAATTATAATTTTGGGTATCTTCAGGTATAAATATCACGGTATAAGGATTTGTACCTGCAACAGGCATAATATCGGGGTCTTTCCATACCCATACGCCATCAATACTATTAACTCCCGATACAGTCAATTCACTGTCACCTAATGTTTGCCCATATGTTATATCGTCTGCTGTCGGTAAATCAAAATTAGGAACATCACATATATTTACCGTTTCATTTCCGGCAATATCTCTACTGTAAATGGATACTTTTTCTGTACCTTGTGGTATTTTGATTTCTTTGTTTTCTACACTCTGTCCGCCTAACGCAAAATATTGTTTGTCATATTCACCTATCTCATATTTTAATTCATCTATCTGATTGGTTTCATCAACATTTAGCGAAAAGGTAATTGACGTATCGTCAACATCTGTTGTTTTGCCAAGTGTTACTGCTTTCCAATTAAAAATAATTGAATTTTTATCATTAAGTGAGCCGATATTTACTTTTGATTCATCATCGGTTATGAATTTACCCAAAACATTGTTATTGTTAAAAACCCTTATGTCAATGTTCGTTACGGACTCAGGAATGATTACAGATTCCAAACTCTGTGCATTATAAAAAGCATACGACTTTATTTTTTCAACTCCATTTGGAATAATAGCATTTTCTAATGATGTGCAATTATTAAATATTCCTTCTGAAAGTTGGTTTATTTTTAATATTGATAAATCGACTTTTTTTAGAAGTGAGCAACTTGAAAACGCATAAGCGTCAATGTCTGTTACAGTTTCGGGCGATTTGTATTCTTCGCAATAATTTGTACTACAATGCAATAATCGTGACTTATCTGTTGAATATAAAATCAAATCATCACATATAAAATTATTATTGCTTTCGTCAACATATATATTGCCGCAATCTTTAAATGCCGCAGTTCCTATACTGTCTGTTTGAGCCGGAATTGTTATATCTGATAAATTTTTGCAATCGGAAAACGCATAATTTCCGATTGTTTTCAGCGAAGTCGGAATATTTATATCGCTAAGTTCAACACAACCACGAAATGCACTATCATCAACATTCTCTAAATTTTGTGATAAATTTACTGTTTTCAATCGAACACAATTACGAAATGCACTTTGACTTACATTAGTTACCGTATCGGGTAAGGCTATATCGGTTAGATATTTGCAATCTTCAAACGCACGACCATTTAAGTCTGTTATTCCGTTTGCGATAGATATTTTGCTTAACTCTGTACATTCTTGAAATGCACCGTGAGGAATTACAGTAAGTTTTGTGCCGTTTTCTATTACCACACTTTCTAATTTACTGCATTGATAAAACACATATTGCCCCAATTCTTCTACGTTTGACGGTATTTTTATACTTTTTAAATTTGTGCAACCTTTGAATGCTTGATACTCAATATTTTTTACACTGTCAGGAATGTTTATATTCGTCAATGATTCGCAATCTTCAAATGTGCTTCGTCCTATCAGAGTAACCGAATTTGTAATAGTAACACTTTTCAGTTTTTTAGCTTTACAAAATAAATTCATAGTAAGTTCTTTTACGCCATCATTGATAACAACACTTTCTATATCGCTACCCTCAAATGGTGAATCTGCATACCTTGACGTTGCTCCGTTGCCGGATAGTTCTTTCGATATAGTAACCGTTTTTGTGTCTTTGTCGTATCTATATACAACGCCGCCACCTAAATAATCATAGTTCTTTAATAATTGTGTCGTTATTGCATATGAGCTTAATGAGCAGCTCATAAGTAGTATAAATGTCATTATTCCTGTTAAAATTCTTTTGTTTTGCATTATAAAAAATTCCTTTCTCTTTATATTATCTTTCAGGCTCATTTCGTTTCCGTGCCCAATTTGCAAGTAATTTATCAATAACTTCTTCCATCTGCTGTACCGTAAATGCTTTGGGGAAATATTTTCTTAATCTGTCCTCTTTTAATGTGATTTTTACTTTGTTAGATTTATGCTCCTGCATAATAGACAAGATGACGCTATCATTCAATTGTCCATCTGCTGAAAATCGGTGAAGTTTTTTCGCTTGTTCGATTGTGGGGGAGGTTTCTTCTGATTCTATTGTTTTTAACACATCAAACTGTTCTTTGGAACCAAGATAAGATATTTCTACTGCTGCGTTCATTGCAATTTGTTTGTTATCCACCATATCAAGAATAGGGTCAATCAAATTTGTTAAACGAATATATCGTTGTACTTGCGTAGGACTTTCACCGATTTCTTTTGAGAATTCTTCTCGTGAAGTTTTTTCGGTTAAATTATGTCCAATTTGGACATGATTTTCTTTGGTTGGTCTGCCGGCTTTACGTTTCATAGCTGCCAACTTCATTTGATAAGCATATGCTTTCTCACTCGGTAAAATATTTTCGCGTTGCAAATTACTGTCTACAAGCAAGATTGTTGCAGTATCGTCATCGATATTTTTAATAATTACAGGTACTTCTTTAATTCCTGCTAACTCACAAGCTTTTACTCGCCTGTGTCCTGATAAAATTTCATATCCGCCGTCTTTATGCGGTCTTGCAATAATAGGTGACAAAACGCCGCTTTGTTGTATGCTTTCCACTAATTCGTTCATATCTTCATCAATCAGCACTTTAAAAGGCTGTTCTGCAAATGGTTTTAATTCCAATAGGGAAACAGCCTTTATTTCTTCATTTTTATTGTCATCATCTTCTGTCAGACTGATATTCATACGCTTGTCCTCCATACTGCACCACTTCCTTTCAACATAAATCATACATATTATGCTTAACTCTGTTCGTCAATGACGTTTCAGCGGTTTTTGATATGTTGTATAATGATGATATTAAATATGATGTTTTACTGTGAATTTCATAAGTTATATTATTGAAATCCAGTAACAGAGTTTCTATTTTTTCATACGTCAGTTGTTTATACCGTATCCGTACTATCTCTGATGGAATTTCTTTCTTTTCGATTTTATAGGACGGAGTATCCAACAACATAACATCAGCCATAACCTCAACAATGTCATTAATTATGCCCGTGTCATTGGTAAGGATTAAACTGTCATATGAAATTTGCGATTTTATCTGTGAAATTGTTTTATTGTATTTTTCAATCCAACTTTCATTAGGGGGATGTGAAAGTTTTTCAGATTGATTGATAGAATTGATATTATTAAAATCAGTATTATTTATATCAGTATTATTTATATCAGTATAATTACATTTCGACTGTCGAAAGTCTGCATTTTCGATTTCCGAAACTCTTGACTTTCGATTTCCGAAAGTCTGCACTTTTGATTTTCCGAAGTCTTGATTTTTGTTTATCGAAACTATTGATGTCTCAACATCATTATTAGAATTAATAAATTTTTTGAGATATATTTTCGACGGCTTTCCTTGTCCTTGTTTAACACGTTCAATTAAACCAATCCCTTTAAGTTCTGCAACTAATTTGGTTGCTTTTTCTGTTTTGCAATTCATCTGCTCCATTATGTCATTCACCGTAAAAAATATGTACGTACGATTCTGCTCATCAAACCAACCGTTACGAATTGATAACCCCATACGGTCCAGCATAAGACCATAGAGCAATTTTGCACTGTCTGATACTTTTTTAAATTGTTGAGATGTTATAAGCACTTTCGGTATTTTGTAAAATGTAAACTGTTCTGCCTCATCACCATAAAAATAATCAAACTGCATAATTTGTTACCCCCATTTTAAATACTGCCAATATTTTCACCTTCTAACTTTACTTTTATATAAAAAAAGCCAAATGTATTTTATTCATACATTCAGCTAATTTCCCATTATACCAATCGGGTGTTTCGATATGTACTATTATCGTATTCAAAATTATGTAATCATTTCAACTCCTTTAATTTGGACAATAAAAAGAGAGTACCTATTATAAAGTACCCTCTTAAAAATTAAGTTTCTACTTATTTAAATGCGTCAAAGGTAACTGATGATTCTAATGCGTTTCTTGCTAATGCTCCCATTTTTTCTGTGACGTGGGTGTAATATTTCAGTGTAAATTCAAGTTTTGAATGTCCAAGCATTTCTTGAACGTACCTCGGACTTATTCCGCTCTCTGCAAGAATGGTGGCATATGTATGACGCAAATTATGAAATTTAAACTGTATTCCTAAATCATCTCTTATTGTACGGGATAAGAATTTTATGCTATTGGTTGTAAGCATTTCGCCATTTGTTTTAACATTTACAAAGTCTGTTACTTCTATAAGGTTTTCTTTGTTCTTAATCAATCTTTCTGTAACAAAATTTCGCTTATATCCGTCGCCGTAAATAGCTCGGTTTTCGTCCTGCTGTGCTTTCAAATTCTTTAAATAAGTACAAAAGCTATCCGTTATATTTACACTACGATAAGCATTTTTTGTTTTCAGCGGGCAGAAACACCATTTTTTATCTTGAAACAGTAACTGTTTTTTGACGTCTATTTTTTTATTCTCAAAGTCAACATTACTCCATTGTAATCCGAAAACCTCACTTTCACGAAGTCCTGTATTTAATGCGATAAAGAATGAAGTAATAACATTTGTGTTTTGCAGTCTATTGCTCATTTGCAATAATTCTTCATTTGTATATGAACGTATTTCTCCAACGTGGCGTGGGTCAGGCGGTGTGGTAACTTCTTCGAAAATATCTTTTTTCATATATTTTTTTTTATAGGCATATCCAAATAAAACTTTCAAGAGCTTGTAAAGCCCTTTTACATATTCATCACTGTATTTTTGCATTTTTTCGTTTATAAAATCGTTTATACTGTTTGCACTTATTTGATACATATAAAATGAATCGAATCTGTCAGCAAAGTGATTTCTATACAATGATTTATATCTTACGATTGTTGCATAGGCTCTGGTTGCCGGAGCTTCATTTTCTATAAATTCCGTATACACCTCTTGAAAAGTTATTTTTTTGTTTTCTACATAATCACCGGTATTGTTTATTTGGTATAACGCGTCGTTAAGAGCCTTATCAGCGTGTTTTTTTGTCTTATATCCTCCTTTTTCGATTTGATGTCTTTTACCATCAACCTTACCAAAGTCAATACGGTATGACCAAGTAGTACCTCTTTTTCTAACGCTGCCTTTCATAATAAATCCTCCTTAAATATAACTATAAATTTAATTTTAGCAGTTGCAGCATTCAAATCTAAAGTTTGACCTTAAAATATATTTTGCCCACAAATTAAAACACTTTTTATGCCCTCAAACCCGCATAAACGCTAATGTTTCGGGCGTTTTTGTGGGCAAATTATATTTTGACGTTGAAATTTTGCTATTTGCCCACGGATTTCCCACGCGGAGAAAAAATACACTTAGATACAAAAAAACACGATTAACCTAAATTAGTTAATCGTGTTTCGTGAACAAGCCTTACAAATGGCTTATCTATGCGGTTTGTAAAGAGTATCTATTTGTATCTAATCGTATCTTGGATTAACCAAAATATCTCTTTAACATACCTTCAAAGCCTTTTCCGTGTCTTGCCTCGTCTTTTGCCATTTCGTGAACTGTGTCGTGAATAGCGTCATAGCCAAGTTCTTTTGCTCTCTTTGCAAGTTCAAGTTTACCTGCTGTTGCACCACATTCAGCTTCTGCTCTAAGTTCAAGATTTTTCTTTGTTGACGGAGTTACAACTTCGCCAAGAAGTTCGGCAAATTTTGCAGCGTGTTCAGCCTCTTCCAAAGCGGCTCTCATATAAAATTCGCCGATTTCAGGGTAACCCTCACGGATTGCCTGTCTGCTCATTGCGATATACATACCGACTTCTGTACATTCGCCTTCAAAATTAGCCTTTAGACCTTCGTAAACATCAGCTTCAACCTGATCTTTTGCACCTACTCCGATAACGTGTTCACATACAAAGTTTAGTGCAGTACCCTCTTCCATAACAGTGAACTTTGAACCAGGAACACCGCACTGTGGACATTTTTCAGGTGGTTCGTTACCCTCGTGAACATAACCGCATACCGGACATACATACTTTTTCATAATAAATTTCCTCCTTAGAATTAATTATTTTTTTTACTACTACAATTTTCGCAGATACCGTAAAATATAAGCGAATAGTCTTCTATATCTGCATTTAATTTTTCCGCCGCTTGATTTTTTATCTCGTCCATACCGTCTAAATCAACATCGTATATTTTGTCACACTTATTACATACGAAATGAAAATGTCGGTGGACAAAACCGTCGAAATGTTCTTTGTTTGCGGAAGTGCTGATTTTTAAAATATCTCCATTTTCCGCAAGCTGTGCAAGGTTTCTGTATACAGTTCCAAGACTGATGTTTGGAAATTCCTTACGCAGATTTTCGTACAGCCAATCAGCCGACGGGTGGGAGCGTGTACTTCTAAGCAGCGTTAGAAGTGCCTCACGCTGTTTTGAATACTTCATACATTTCACTCCTTCAAAATCAATAATGATAATCATTACTGATTTATGAGTTCATTATAACAGACGTTTTTCGGTTTGTCAATAGTTTTTTGAAATAAATTTAGATTAATTTTGTGTAAATTTGATTTTGGGTGTTGCCACCACTCCTCAGGGGGAGAAAAAAGGCTCCCATAGAGAGGAGCTGTCGACAAGGTCGACTGAGGGGTGGTTGCGTGTGGCAAACGATGATTGCCCCTACGGAGTGTGGTTGATGAATAGCCACCACTCCGTCACTGCGTGCCACCTCTCCTCAAGGAGAGGCAAGAAAGGCTCCCATAGAGGGGAGCTGTCAGCACAGCCGACTGAGGGGTGGTTTCGCACATTGCAAAATACTTTTTTATTCTAAAATTTACGATATTTTTTGATTAGTCTTGATTTTATCGGCGGTTTATAATATAATATAGAAGTAAAATTATGTTTACAGGAAAGGAACTGATAAATATGAAGAAAATGGAACAGCTTTACGAAGGAAAAGCAAAGAAGGTTTTTAAAACTGATGACGAAAATCTTTACATCGTTGATTACAAAGATGACGCAACTGCATTTAACGGTCTTAAAAAAGGTCAAATTGCAGGTAAGGGTGTTGTGAACAACAAAATGTCAAACTTCCTTATGCAAATTATGGAAAAGAACGGTATCCCTACTCACTTTGTTGAAGAAATTTCAGACAGAGAAACTGTTGTTAAGAGAGTAGAAATCGTACCTTTGGAAGTAATCATCAGAAATATTGCGGCAGGTAGTTTCTCAAAGCGTTTCGGCGTTGAAGAAGGCAAGAAATTAAACTGCACAACTTTGGAATACTGTCTAAAGAACGATGACCTTGGCGATCCTATGATTAACGATTATCAGATTATCGCTATCGGTGCCGCTACTAAAGAGGATCTTGATACTATTGCTGACCTTACTTTTAAAGTAAATGATGTTCTAAAAGCATATTTTGAAAGTATTAATATAGAACTTGTTGATTTCAAGATTGAGTTCGGTAAAACCCCTGACGGTCAGATTATTCTTGCTGATGAAATCTCACCTGATACTTGCCGTCTATGGGACGCTACAACTCACGAAAAACTTGATAAAGACCGTTTCAGACGTGATATGGGCAATGTTGAAGAGGCATATGCAGAGGTATTTAAACGTCTTGGACTATAATTAAGTGTAGACCGAATTAAATTGCCCGGCTCACCGCTTTTTGCCGAGGACAGTGCATATGTACGGCACCGTCGACTGCAAAGTGGCAATCAAAGCGATTTTCTTCGGTCTTATAAAAAATTTAGAGGAGTAAATGAAATGGCAACAAATACTTACGAAAGTCCGTTAAACTCACGTTACGCGTCAAAGGAAATGCAGTACATTTTTTCTCCGGACAAGAAATTCTCGACTTGGAGAAAACTTTGGATTGCGCTTGCAGAAAGTGAAAAAGAACTTGGACTTGATATAACAGACAAACAGATTGCTCAAATGAAAGAGCATATTTACGATATTAATTATGATGTTGCAAAGGCTCGCGAAAAGAAAGTTCGTCACGATGTAATGTCGCACGTTTACGCATACGGCGTACAGTGCCCGGACGCAAAACCTATTATTCACTTGGGTGCAACAAGTTGTTACGTAGGTGACAACACTGATATTATCATAATGACAGAGGCTATGCAGCTTGTTAAGAAAAAGCTTGTATGTCTTATCGGAGAGCTTGCAAAGTTTGCAAAGGAATATAAGGATTTGCCGACATTGGCATTTACTCATTTTCAGCCGGCACAGCCTACAACAGTAGGTAAGCGTGCGTCATTGTGGCTTGAAGATTTGCTTATGGACCTTGAGGATGTTGATTATCAGCTTTCAAAGGCAAAGCTTTTGGGTTGTAAAGGTACAACGGGTACACAGGCAAGTTTCCTTGAACTTTTTGAGGGGGACCATGAAAAATGTAAAATGCTTGACAAGAAGATTGCCGAAAAAATGGGCTATGAAGAATCATTCCCTGTAAGCGGTCAGACATATCCGAGAAAACTTGACTCTCAAATGCTTAATACATTGAGCCTTATCGCACAGAGTGCGTACAAGTTCTCAAACGACATCAGACTTCTTCAACACTTAAAGCAGATTGAAGAACCGTTTGAAAAGTCGCAAATCGGTTCATCGGCAATGGCTTATAAGAGAAACCCTATGAGAAGTGAAAGAATCGGCTCTCTTGCAAGATATGTAATAGTAGACGCACTTAATCCGGCAATCACTGCATCAACACAATGGTTTGAAAGAACTCTTGATGACAGTGCAAATAAGCGAATTTCAGTTCCTGAGGCTTTTCTTGCGGTAGACGCTATTCTTAGCTTGTACATCAACGTTGTTGACGGACTTGTGGTATATGATAAAGTAATTAATCAGCAGTTCATGCGTGAAATTCCGTTTATGGCTACTGAAAATATTATGATGGACGCCGTAAAAAAAGGTGGCGACAGACAGGATCTCCACGAAAAAATCAGAGTATATTCTATGGAGGCGGGAAAGACTGTTAAAATGGAGGGTAAGGAAAACAACCTTGCCGAACTTATTGCCGGCGATCCTGCATTCGGTTTGACTTTGGAAGAAATTAATGCCGTTATGAAACCTGAAAATTTTGTCGGACGTGCTCCGCAGCAAGTTGAAGATTTCTTAAAGGATTACGTTGAGCCTGTTCTTGAACAGAACAAGGATTTACTTGGTATTGAAGTTGAAATTAACGTCTGATTTATTTGAAATATAAATTTAGAGGTAATTATATGAAGAAAATTATATTTTGCCTTGTTGCGGTTTGTATGGTTGCGATGTCGTTTGTGACCGTACACTGCGAGGATAATATTAAAGTGATACTTGACGGCAAAACGCTTGAATTTGACGTTCAGCCACAAATTATAGACGAACGCACACTTGTGCCTATGCGTGTGATATTCGAGGCATTGGGCGCGGATGTTGAGTGGGAAGAGGAAACTCAGACTATCAACGCAAGACGTTCGGATACTGATTTGTTTTATATCAGTATGCGTGTGGGTGACAAGATAATTCATAAGGAGACGGTTAAGGAGAACTTGCCGACATCAAACGATATTGAACTTGATGTACCGCCGATGATTATAGACGAGCGTACGCTTGTTCCTGTTCGTGCGGTTTCGGAGTGCTTTGGCTGTAAGGTAGAGTGGAACGGCGAAAGTCAAACTGTTATTATTGAAAGCAATTCTGACAATAATACAGATACTGACGTGCCGACACCGTCACCGACAGAAACGCCTGTCAATTCAGTTAATACAATCGAATATAATGCCGATAATGAGCAGTATGCAAGTTATATGAAAGAATTTAAAATTCTTGACGCGGTAAAAAATTCGGACGGCAACTATGATATAACATACACACTTCAAACATATCTTGAAGGTCGTGGTTTGGTTGTGGTTGAATTTAGGTGCCTTGATGAAAACGGCAGTGAAGTTGACAGATTCGGCGGAGCATTCCAAGGCACAGATTATACATGGAGCGCTCAAGAGGCGAAAACAACAATTTCCGGTAAAACAACACGCATTGAGCTTGTAATTGAAAAATAAGTTATGAAATTAAAAATCAGGCAAACGCTTGGTTAGCATAGGAGGACAAATACATGGTAAAAGCAATAGTTGGTGCAAACTGGGGCGATGAAGGTAAGGGCAAGATTACAGATATGCTTGCTGCTGACAGTGACATCGTAATCAGATTTCAGGGCGGTGCAAACGCAGGTCACACTATTATAAACGAATACGGAAAATTTGCATTGCATCTTCTTCCGTCAGGTTCATTCAATCAGAATGTAACAAATATGATCGGAAACGGTGTTGCACTTGATATTCCTGAACTTATAAAGGAAATTGACGAGGTCGTAAAACGTGGTGTTCCGAAGCCGAACATTGTTGTGTCAGAAAGAACACAGGTTCTTATGCCTTATCACAAGTTGTTTGACCAGTACGAAGAAGAAAGACTTTCAGACCGTCAGTTCGGTTCTACAAAGTCAGGTATAGCACCGTTCTTCTCAGATAAATTTTCAAAAATCGGTTTTCAGGTTTGGGAACTTTTCGAGCCTGAAAGACTAAAGGAAAAGATTAAGAACGTAGTCGAAGTAAAAAATCTTATGCTTGAACATATCTATCATAAACCGCTATTGGACGCAGACGAGCTTTTCAATACACTTATGGAATATGCCGATATGATTAAGCCGTATGTAATTGATTCGGTTGCATTTATGCACAACGCAATCAAAGAGGGTAAGAAAATTCTTTTGGAAGGTCAGCTTGGCTCACTGAAAGATCCTGATTTCGGTATTTATCCGATGACAACTTCTTCATCTACTCTTGCCGGTTACGGTGCGGTTGGTGCAGGTATTCCTCCGTATGAAATTACAGACATAATTACAGTTGTAAAAGCATATTCATCAGCAGTAGGCGCAGGTGCATTTGTTTCGGAAATATTCGGCGAAGAAGCAGATGAACTTAGAAGACGCGGCGGTGACGGCGGTGAATTCGGTGCTACAACGGGCAGACCGAGACGTATGGGTTGGTTCGACTGCGTTGCGTCACGTTACGGCTGTCGTGTACAGGGTACAACTCAAGTTGCATTTACTGTACTTGACGTACTTGGTTATCTTGATGAAATTCCTGTATGTGTGGGATATGAAGTTGACGGTGAAGTTATCAGAGATTTCCCTACAACAAACAAGCTTGAAAGAGCAAAGCCTGTTTTGAAAGTTCTTCCTGGTTGGAAAACTGACATCAGAGGAATCAAGAAATATGAAGACTTACCGGAAAATTGCCGTAAGTACATCGAATTTGTTGAAAAAGAACTTGAAGTGCCTATTAAGATTGTTTCTAACGGTCCTTCAAGAGAAGATATTATATTGAAATAATTAAAATGAACCCAAGGGGGAATTTGTTATGGACGCATCTAAAATCAAATTGATTATATGGGACCTTGACGAAACCTTTTGGAACGGTACTATTTCAGAACAAAAGGTCGCACCTGTTAAGCAGGCTTGCGACCTTGTTTTGTTATCCTCAAAAAAGGGAATTGTCAATTCGATTTGTTCCAAAAATGATGAAAAGTCGTGTATCGATAAGCTGAAAGAATGGGATTTGGATAAGTATTTCGTGTTCAATTCGATTAACTGGGAGCCGAAAGGTCAGAGGATTAAAGATACTGTCGAAAGTATGAATTTAAGACCTTGCAATGTACTTTTTATTGACGATAATAAGCTGAATTTGGAGGAGGCAAAGTTTTTCTGCCCTGATATTATGACAATGCTACCCGATAAAATCGGTGAACTTTATGCGGCGGTTTCAATGCTTGATAAGAATGACGAAAAATTATCACGTCTTGAAAGTTACAAGGTGCTTGAAAAGAAAAATAAGATTAAAAAGAGTATCGGTTCAAATGAAGAATTTTTGCGACAGAGCAATATCCACGTTGATTTTCATTCAGATTGTGCGGAACACATTGACAGATTGCATGAGCTTATATTCCGTGCAAATCAGCTTAATTTTACGAAAGTGCGTTCAACGAAAGACGAACTTAAAGCGTTGTTTGAAGATAAAAATGCGAAATGTGAATATATAACGGCGTATGACAAGTACGGTGAATACGGAATTGTCGGCTTTTATGCCGTAAAGGATAATACGCTTGCGCATTTTCTGTTTTCGTGCCGTACGCTCGGTATGGGGATTGAGCAATATGCATATGAAAAAATCGGTTGTCCGAAACTTGATATTGTAGGTGACGTATCGGTTAAAATCGGCAAAGATGAGCCGACTGTAACGTGGATAAATCAAGATAACGTAAAGACGGATAATGAATTTGAGGACATAAAAAATATCGGTTTTAAGGTGCTTATAAAAGGGCCTTGCGACTTAAATCAAATATTTTCGTTCATAAAAAATGAGGATATATTCGATTGTGAGTTCACGTATGTGAGCCGCGAAAAACAGTCGCTCGGTGTTGCGATTGAGGGTATGAACCATACTTCGCAAATTGTAAATGCCTATTCGATTACAGACGAAGAAACAGCCGAAATTTGTAAACTTCCGATATGCGACAGCCAAATGTACTCGGACAGCATTTATAAAAATAAGTACGGAATGATTTTTATAAGTATTTTGACTGACGCTAATCTCGGCGTGTATCGAAATAAAAACAACGGTGCTGTTTTTGCGTTTGGTGAGTATATTTATCCGCTTACCGACAAGACTATGTGGAAAAAGTATATTAATAAAGAAGTTTATACCGCAAATTGTGATTTTAAAGAAAAGGATTTGCAGAAGATTGCGGAAGAATATGAATTTTTGGGCAGACTTACACCAAAGCAGACGGCGGAAAATCTGCGGTTTATCTATGAGCATATCAAACCTGATACGGAACTTGTTATTTTGCTTGGCTGCGAACGTGAGTACAAGGATAATAAGCTGGAGGCTTGGGTGAACAGGCACAATGACCACAAGGAATATAATGCGGCGGTACGGAAAGAATTTGACGGCTGCAAAAATGTGACGTTGTTTGACGTGAATGAATATATAACGTCGGACGATGATTTTAACGACAGCGTAAACCATTATAAAAAACGTGTGTATTACTTGATGGCACAAAAATTTACCGAAATGATAAATGCTCATGCAAACGCAGATGTAGCAAAGCAAACGTCAAAAGCAAAACTTGCGTATTTAACATTAAAACAAAAAATTAAAAAGATTGTTAAACCAAACGGTTAAATTTTATATTGACAAAACAGTTGCATTAGAATAAAATTAAACTATTGATTAAAATAATTTGGGAGATTATAAATGAGTATACGAAAGGTAACTATATGCTTGGCGGTGATTCTTTTCATATCTGCCACCGTACTTGCATTTACATCTAATAAACGTGCAGAAAAAAAGGCTGAAAAAGAATATACGCCTACCGTACAGACGGTCACAATGACGGCTGTCGGCGACTGTACGTTGGCAACTGACATAAACGCAGACCCAAACGGCAGCTTTAAATCGGTTGCCGAGTCTTTAAACGGCGATTATTCATATTTCTTTAAAAATGTTTCACCGATATTTTCGGAGGACGATTTAACTATCGTAAATTTTGAGGGTACTTTGTCAAATCAAGGAACAAGACAGGATAAGCAGTTTGCTTTCAGGGGTAAGCCTGAATATGTGCAGATACTTACATCGTCAAGTGTTGAGGCGGCAAACCTTGCAAATAACCACAGTGCCGATTACGGTGACGTAAGTCTTTCGGACACGATAAAATATTTGAATGAGGCCGGTATCTCCAATTTTATAGGCACGAATACCGCGATAAGAGATGTAAACGGAATATCGGTCGGACTTGTCGGAATTGACGCACTTGACGAAACAGAGGCGGCAAAACTTGAAAATGTTATCGGTTCGGTTAAAAGTCTTGGTGCACAGCTTGTTATAGTAAGTATTCACTGGGGCGAAGAAAAGGCTACCGCTCCGAACGATACACAAACAGAGCTTGCACACAAGGCGATTGACGCAGGTGCAGACCTTGTTTTGGGAACACACCCTCACGTTTTGCAGGGTATTGAAAAATACAACGGTAAATATATAGCGTACAGCTTGGGTAACTTCTGCTTCGGCGGTAACAATAACCCGGCGGACAAGGACACAGTTATATACAGACAGACATTTACGTTTGTTGACGGGGTTATGCAGGAGGACGATAATATGACGCTTATTCCCGCAACAATTTCGGGTCATGATGAGTATAACGACTATCAGCCGGCAATAGCTGAGGGTGACAGAAAGACTCAAATAGAGAATAAGTTGATTGAATATTCGACACCGCTCGGACTTTCTACGCTTAATTTCAGATAATTTGTTTTTACTATTGACAAATGGCAGTAAAGTTTAGTATAATATAACACAGATTAGATGAGATTAGAACAGACAGAGCATATTTTAATATGATTTTTATGCCTCTTGGACTTATCTGTCTGAGAGGTTTTTCTGTTTTTTCTTGCAAAAAAGAAAGGAAGATGTAAAATGAAAAATTTAAAGAAGATTATTGCAATGGGACTAACAGCCGCACTATGTGCCGTTTCTTTGGCAGGTTGCGGAGGCTCGCAAATCGGCGGTGCTGACGGCGAAACAGACGTAAATATTTCGGATACATACAAAATCGGTGTGCTTCAATACGCAGACCACCCGTCGCTTGATAACTGCCGTGAGGGCTTTAAGCAGGGACTTGATTCAGAGGGTATCAAGTATGATATTACAGAATCGTCTGCAAAGGGTGACGACTCAACAAATACACAAATCGCACAGCAATTTGTTTCACAAGGTATGGACCTTGTATGCGGTATCGCAACACCGTCTGCACAGGCTTGCTACAATGCGGCTTATGAGGCAAAAATTCCTGTAATTTTTAACGCAGTTTCAGACCCTGTTGCCGCAAAGCTTGCAGAAAGCGATACACAGGCAATGGACGGAATTACAGGTGTAAGCGATATGTTGCCTGTTGACGAACAGTTAAAGCTTATCCGTGAAATGTTGCCTGACGCAAAGAAAATCGGTATACTTTATACAACAAGTGAAGCAAATTCTGTTTCTACAATAGAAACATATAAGGAAAAAGTAGGCGAATACGGTTTTGAACTTGTTGAAAAGGGTATTACAAATGCCGCTGAAATTCCACAGGCAGTAGACCTTTTGGTAAGCGAAGTTGACTGTATCTCAAATATGACAGACAACACAGTTGTTGAAAACTTGCCTATACTTCTTGAAAAGGCAACTGCTAAAAACATTCCTGTATTCGGCAGTGAAGAAGAACAAGTAGGAAACGGCTGTATCGCGTCAGCCGGTATCGACTACATTGAACTTGGTAAAAAAGCAGGCGTTATGGCTGCAAGAGTGCTAAAGGGTGAGGACATTAAGAATATCCCTTACGAAACTCTTACAGAAAGTAAAATTACTATCAACACTGACGCCGCAGAAAAAATCGGAGTAACAATACCGCAGTCAATCACAGACAGAGCTGAGGTCAAAAACGCTCCGTCTGAATCATGATTGAAGGACTGATAGTCGGAATACTTGAGCAGGGACTGATATATGGAATAATGGCTATGGGTGTGTATATCACCTATACCATTCTTGATTTCCCCGATTTGTCTGTAGACGGTACGTTCCCTCTCGGAATAGCTATATGCTTTGTGATGATTAATAACGGTCTTAATCCGTGGCTTGCATTGCTTGCGGCATTTGCCGCAGGGTGCATAGCCGGTATGTTTACGGGAATTTTCAACGTAAAACTCAGAATACGCAATCTTCTTTGTGGTATTCTTACTATGACGGCTCTTTATTCGATAAATTACGGAATAGTCGGAAAAGCGTCGGATTTCCTAAGTATGGATACAACGACTATTTTCTCACAGACAGCTTTCCTTTTCGGAAACGGTCACTTTGCATTGTACTCTAAACTTGTGGTTATCCTTGTGATTACGCTTATCGCAAAGTTTGCACTTGATTGGTATATGCGTACAAAGTCGGGATTTCTTCTAAGAAGTGTCGGCGATAATGAGGGGCTTGTAATCACGCTTGCACAAAATCCCGGAACGATTAAAATTATCGGTCTTGCGATTGCAAACGGACTTGTTTCGCTTGCCGGTGCGGTGTACTGCCAATACGGCAAAGCGTTTAACGTGGCTTCCGGTACGGGTACTGTTGTTATGGGTCTTGCCGCCGTTATTATCGGCTCGACTATATTTAAGAAAATTAAATTCCTTAGAATTACAACAGGCGTGCTTTTCGGTATGATTATTTATAAGGCTTGTATTTCAATCGCACTTGCCGCAGGCTTGCGTTCACAGGATACAAACCTTATGATTACGATTTTGTTTATCGCAACACTTTGCGTAGACGAATTTTTGCTTAAAAAGAAGAAAGTTGGGGTGAAGAAAAATGCTTGAACTTTCTCACATTTATAAAACTTTTAATCAAGGAACTATTGATGAAAAGGTGCTTTTTTCGGACTTTAACATAACCGTAAACGACGGTGATTTTGTCGGAGTTATCGGTTCAAACGGCTCGGGAAAAACGACTATGTTAAACGTCATTTCGGGCGATATGCCGATTGACAGCGGAAGTGTTTTGCTTGACGGTAAGGAGCTTAATAAGCTGAAAAACTTTAAACGTGCACAGAGAATAGGCAGAGTTTTTCAAAATCCCGCAATGGGAACCTGTCCGTCAATGACAATATGGGAAAACCTGTCTATTGCAGATAATAAGGGTAAGAATTTCGGACTTTCGTTTGGACTTAACCGTCAGAGAAAAGACTTTTACCGTTCACAGCTTGAACTTTTGGGTATGGGACTTGAAAACAGACTTTCAACTCTTGCAGGCTCACTTTCGGGCGGTCAAAGACAGGCACTTGCACTTATTATGGCGACTATGATCAGACCTGATTTGTTGCTTTTGGACGAACATACAGCCGCGCTTGACCCTAAATCTTCTGATACGGTTATGATGCTTACGGATAAGATTGTTCATGAAAAGAACATAACAACCATTATGGTAACGCATAATCTTCGTCACGCGGTTGAGCATGGCACAAGAACTGTTATGATGCATAACGGCGGGGCTATTATGGATGTTTCGGGTGCGGAAAAAGATAATAAGACGATAAATGACTATTTGACAGTGTTTAACGAAATAAGTATTGAATGCGGAAATTAGCATAAAAGCTGAATTTGGATATATTCAAATTCAGCTTTTTTAGTATAAAAATCAGCAAATATTTCATTCTCTTCTTGAATTTTTATTCATTAAAGTTTATAATGAAAAAAGAGATTAAAGAGAGATATTGGAGATTTTAGAGTAAGGGAGAAAACTATGTTAAAAAAATTAACCGCATTTTTGACAGCGGCTGTAATGGTTACATCGGTTGCGTCAATACCGGTGTTGACGTCATATGCCGACACAAATTCAACAACTGAAAAACGAGTAATGGAAAAACTTGATCGAGGCACTGTTGCCGTTAAAACAAATGGCGGTGTGTATTTGTCGTGGCGACTTTTGGGTACGGAAAGTCTTACAAATCAAGCATTTGATATATACCGTGACAGTGAAAAAATATACACAACAGGCGAACACGATGCAACTTGCTATACCGATTCAAAAGGCACGGCGGATAACAAGTATACAGTTGTGCCGAAAGGTGAGGCAATAGACAAAACAGAGGCGGTTGATGTTTGGACAACAAACACAACATATAAAGGTCGTTCTGTGGCATATAAAGACATTGCATTTAATGTTCCTGACGGAGGAAAGACGCCGACAGATGAAGAATATACATATACCGCAAACGATATGAGTGTGGGCGACCTTGACGGTGACGGAGAATATGAATATATCGTAAAATGGGATCCGTCAAATTCAAAGGATAATTCCGTTGTGGGATACACGGGCAAAGTGTATTTGGACGCATATGAGCTTGACGGCACTCTTCTTTGGAGAATAGATTTGGGAGTTAATATCCGCGCGGGTGCACACTATACTCAATATATGGTATATGACTTTGACGGTGACGGTAAGTCGGAAGTCATATTAAAAACAGCACCGGGCTCAAAAGACGGTGAGGGTAATTATGTCTCAAAAGCAGGAAAAAATATAACCAAGGGTGACGATACAAAAGATTACAGAAATTCATCCGGTTTGCTTATGGGCGAGGACGGCGGACCGGAGTATTTAACTGTATTTAACGGTGAAACAGGTGTGGCAATGCAGACTGTTGATTTTGACCCGCCGAGAAGTATTTTGACATCTTCCAAATGGGGCGACAGCTATGCAAACAGAAGTGAAAGATACCTTGCCGCGGTAGCATATCTTGACGGTGTACATCCAAGCGTTGTTATGACGAGGGGATATTATACATATGTGTATGCGACGGCATATACTTGGGACGGCACAGACCTTAAAGAACAATGGCTTTCAACTAATACACCGACAGAAGAAAATGGCGGTACGGGTTGTACCGTAAAATATGCAGACGGTACAAGTAAAAATAATCCAAACAAAACGCTTTATGCACAAGGTGCACACAGTGTATCGGTAGCTGACGTGGATAATGACGGATATGACGAGATTATTTTCGGCAGTGCGGTTCTTGACAATGACGGAACTGTTTTGACGTATGACGGTCGGGGACACGGTGACGCGGAACACGTTTCGGACTTTGATAACGACGGAAAACAAGAAATATTTATGGCGCACGAGGCAGGTAAGCACAATGATGACACAATTCCATATGCGGTAGATATAAAGAGATATAATGGTGATATTATGCTACAAGCCGCACAAGGAGATATAGGCAGAGGTATTATGGATAATGTCGATGATGAATATGCACTGTCAAGCGGTAATCTTTCGTTGTTCTGGTCGGTAGCGGCTGACGGTATATATAATCAAGCAGGTGAAAAAGTAGGAGATATACCTAATTCCCATGGAAGCAATATGGAGAATTTTGCAGTTTATTGGGACGGTGATTTGGGACGAGAATTGCTTGACGGAAATAAACTTGTAAAATACAGTATAAAAAGCGGTGCGGAAAGAATTTATTATAACAGTAAAAATTCAACATTGCCGGGTTCAATAAATAACAGTACAAAGTCAAATGCGTGTCTTACAGCCGACCTTTTCGGTGATTGGCGTGAAGAAATCGTGCTTAGATACGGTGACGGTGTGAGAATTTATTTTTCGACTATTCCGACTGATTACAGACTTACAACGCTTATGCACGACAGTCAATATCGTTGCGCAATAGCATGGCAGAATGTCGGATACAACCAGTCGCCTCATACAAGCTATTATATAGGTTCGGCGGCTTTGGCGAAAGATTCGGGTGGCAACACATTAAACTACCTTGCACCGAATACGTCATTTACTGAGGTGACTTATCCTGACACATCGTCAATTACACCGCGTCCGACAATTAAGACAACGCCGGAACCTGTTTCGGTTTCTGTCACTGCGGACGCAGACACGTATCTTGTTGACGGTACAACAGCACATGGATCTGATGAAGAATTAAAAATTAATCAGGCGACAGATTATTACTCGTCAACATCTCCGGGATTAAAGGATATTAAAGGTTTGGGGTTGATACGTTTTGACCTTTCTAAATATGCCGGTAAAAAATTAACTTCGGCAACATTGAAATTGTACGATAAATTTACTAATACAGATAAAAGAAATTCGGTTTTGCACCTCGATTATTGTTCAAAAAATGATTGGGATGAGGCGACCGTTACTATAAATGATATAAAGACAAGAGGCGAGGATACGCCGTTGTCGTCATTGGGTTTGCAAGTGTCACCTGCATACAATGTCGATTATAAGGAAATATCGTTCGATGTGACGGATGTGATAAAAGAGAAGTGTACAGATAATTTGATTACGTTTACATTGTGGACAGGTACAGGACGTGAACAGGTTATCGCGTCAAAGGAATACAGCGGTACAGATGCGCAAGGACCGACACTTGTGTTGGAATTTGAGGGAGAAGAGCCGACACCAACGCCAACAGTAGTGCCAACGGCAACACCGACATTAAAGCCGACAGCGACGCCGACGGTAGTGACAACGGCAACACCAACATTAAAGCCGACAGCGACACCGACGGTAGTGCCAACGGCAACACCAACATTAAAGCCAACAGCAACACCGACGGTAGTGCCGGCGGTTAATCCAACATTAAAGCCGACAGCAACACCGGCGGTTACTTCAACATTAAAGCCGACAACAATTCCGACAGCAATCCCAACGGTGATCCCAACAGCGACACCAAATTTGGCAAACAACAAAATCACAGCTATGATAAATAGCAACAACAAACTTGATGTCACACTTGATTTTGAAAATGTGGATATTAATGATGTTAATGTGTATGTTGCCTTTAAGAATAACGGTAAGCTTGTGGGAATGAAAATGCCACAGGCAAGCGAGTTAAAGGGAATAGATTTGATTGATAAAGAGTATACGGATATAGAGGTTTATGCTTGGGATAAAAAGCAGAAACCGTATGCGAATATAGTACGTATCGTTAATAATGTACAATAAACAAAAAAACTGATGTGGAAACACATCAGTTTTTTTGTTATCTTATAAAATTAGTTTTTCATAATATTTCATCTTTTATTAACCGATTATACCGCAAACGTCCTCTGCAATTTGCTCAGGAGTAAGACGGTTTGCTTTGACGATTTCTTCAGGGTTATATCTGTCAAGAAATTCTTTCTTTAAACCGTAATTCAATACCTTGATGTCAGAATTGCCGTAAAATCTTGCAATCTTTTCGCCGAAACCGCCGTCTAAAACACCGTCCTCGACTGTTATAACAATGTCATGGTTTTCTTTAAGCTGTTCCAAAAGCTTATCGTCAGTACCTGTAATGTAAATCGGGTTTATAAGTGTAGGTTTTACACCTGTTTTGTTTTCGATAATTTCAGCCGTTTTTGCACCTACCGAATAGAATGAGCCAAGTGCAACGATTGCAATTTTACTGCCGTTTTGAGTAACTTCATATTCATTTAGCTTGCTGAAGTCCTTTGTAACCTTTTTGCCGTCTGATACAACACTGATAGGTACACGGATTGCAACAGGGTGGTCGTTTTGCTCAATACTCCAATCAAGCATTGCAAGGTATTCTTCCTTTGTTGTCGGTGCAAGATAGACAAGATTAGGAATGTTAGACATCATCGGAATATCATATATACCAAGGTGAGTAACGTCATTCATACCGTAAACAGACGCCCAATATACAAGGATTGTTGCGGGACTGTTGTTGATACATAAATCCTGTGAAAGCTGGTCGTAGGTACGTTGAATAAATGTGCTGTAAACACCGTAAACAGGCTTGCCGCCGCTCTTTGCGATACCTGACGCAAGTGCAACGGCTGTTTCTTCAGCGATACCAACGTCAACAAACTGTGAGCCTGCCTCTTTTCTCTTGTCCTCTGTGAAACCGAAAACGGTAGGTGTGGCAGATGTAATTCCGACAACGGTCTTGTCCTCTTTCATTTTCTTTAAAAGAATATCGGCTGTCATTGACGAATAATCTTCTCCGCCGTCTTGCGACATATCGGATTTACCTGTTTCAAGGTTGAATGGGCCGCAGTAGTGCCAATTTTCCTTGTTTTCTTCTGCTATTTTGTAGCCCTTACCTTTTTGAGTGCAAATGTGAACAACTACAGGATAAGTGCTGTCTTTAACTTGCTCGAATGCGGTGATAAGCGAATCAATGTCATTTCCGTCTTTTACAAATACATAGTCAAGTCCCATTGATTTGAAAAGATTACATTCCGATTTACCGTCTGTATCGCGAAGCTGTTTTAGGTTTTTATACAAACCGCCGTGATTTTCTGCGATAGACATATCGTTATCGTTTACAACGATTATAAGATTGCTGTTAAGCTCACTTGCAAAGTCAAGTCCTTCAAGAGCCTCACCGTCCGAAAGTGAACCGTCACCGATTACGACAATTATATTTTCACTGTCACCCTTTAAATCACGACCTTTTGCAAGACCGCAGGCAAGTGAAACGGAAGTTGAAGTGTGACCGATTGTAAAGAAATCGTGGTCGCTTTCGTCGGGATTGCTGTAACCCGATACGTCATCATACTTGTCCTCGTACAAAAACGCATCTTTTCTGCCTGTAAGCATTTTGTGCGGATAGCTTTGGTGAGAAACATCATATACGATTTTGTCTGTCGGAGAATTAAAGACATAGTGAAGTGCGATTGTCGCCTCTACCATACCAAGATTAGGACCGAAGTGTCCGCCGTGCTTGCTTAGCTTTTGCAAAAGAGCTTGACGCATTTCGTCTGAAAGAATGTGAAGCTGTTCGCTGTTTAAATTTTTTACGTCTGTCGGTTGATTGATTTTTTCAATATACATTTAAAATTCCTCCATAAGTTTATTTAATGTTATTTACCTATTTTGTTTTGGATACAATGACTTTAGCAACGTCAATCCCAAGATAATTCGCCTGTTTTCACGGCTGTTTCGTAACGGTCGATTTTGTAGTTCAGTCGCTTTAATGTGACATTCATTTGTTCCATTTGGTCGAGTAAATTTTTTCTTTGCTCAACCAAAAGCTGAAGTCTTGCCGGAATGGTTTCGTCACCCTCTTGACAAAGCTTGACATATTCGATTATAGATTCGACAGGCAGACCGGCACTTCGCATACAAATAACGTGCTCAACCCAACCTAAGTCGCTTTCCTGATAATCACGAATACCGCTTGATGTTCGTGTAACAGGCGGTATCATTCCGATACGTTCATAATATCGCAAAGTGTCCTGCGAAATATCGTATTTTTCGCTTACTTCTTTTATAGTCCTTGAATTTACAATATAAGTGCAACAAGTAAAAAAATAATGACTCAAAGGGAAA
>ERZ826396.288-NODE-288-length-77039-cov-4.854385_pt1 | contig 77039 bp, 60 predicted proteins | sample MGYA00519926_ERZ826396 | MGnify/ENA primary metagenome ERZ826396 (study PRJEB31778, sample SAMEA3449230) | human gut metagenome | biome: human gut; feature: human-associated habitat; material: faeces | place: United Kingdom | collected 2010/2012 ... | reverse complement strand
AAACAAAGTCATATAAACGCCCTCCCTTGCTTTTTACCTTTGATTCCCTTATAATAAAGACGAATCTTTATATAAAGGTTTGATGTTAGACACTCGTTAGTTTGGTAGACGGCTGAGTGTCTTTTTTTGTCTTACTTTGATGAAAATAATCTTTAACAATAGCAACTGGAAGCATACCTTTTCGGGGTAACCTTGTTTTGTCTATACCATACATTTCTCTCATACGTTTCATATGACGATAAGCCTGAGCTGGACTTATGCAATATATTTCACATATATCCTTGTTGGTATAAAAGAGTTTTTCCATAAATAGGACTCCTTTCTAATTATTCCTAATAATTATCTTGTAACCACTTTTCAATAGATGTAAAATTAAACTATTGAAAGAGATGATAACCATGATAATTCCAAGCGAATCTTACAAATTGTTAAAACGGTTTGATAAATTAGAAATATTTGACCTTAAAGTTAGTGATATGAGAAATATTCATATTCTTGCTGACGCCGAATATATAAAATTCCATTTACGTCCCACCATTGAAGATTTAAGTAAAAATCCATGTTGGACTAATTATCTTACGATAACACCTAAAGGACGTATTTACATTTCTGATTTGCGTTCACAAAGATTAAGATTCACAATACCTCTTATTGTTTCGAGTTGTTTATCTATTATTGCGCTCATAATATCCATAATCGCATTGCTAAAACCGTAATAGATACAACCGTAGCAGCAGCACTAATTCCTAATGAAAAACCTAACCAAAATTCTTTGTTTTGCATTACGGCACTCCTTTCTTTTACATGCGTTATTTTTATTTGTAATTGCATAATTGACCTCACTCACAAAAGTTAATCTTCAAATCCATGGAAGCTAAGTCATTCGCTAATGATTTGGCTTCTTTTAATGTTTTCACAAGACGGTCTGCCTTTTCAGATGCCTCACCAATACCATTTATCTCAATATTTAGCTCAACCTTTCCGTTGGCTTCTTGATAACTGCTTACGTTCTCCATTTCATCACTCTCCTTTCACAGCAAGTCTTTGATATCTACACCGAAATAATCGGCTAAGATTTTGAGCTTATCGGCTTTAGGATTGCTACGACCATTCTTCCAATCGCTCAATGTGGATGTTGGTATGCCTGTGTCCTTAGATACTCGATAAGGCGTGATACCTCTATCTTTTATTAAAGCCTTAAACTTTTCGTACAAAACGTTCACCTCCTTTAACTAAACCTATTGTAACTATTACGGAAATGTGATATATTTTATGTGTCAAATAAAAATCAATATCTCACATCGCTTAGTTACCTAAGATTTACTAGGTACGTGTATATACTATCACGCGTATGCTAGTTATGTCAAGGTGCTTTAGCTATGTTTTCCGAGATATTTCAAAAAAGTGAGGTCACCTATGTATGAAATATTTGAAAAACTGTTAAAAGAACGTGGTATCACAGCATATCGTGTCTCCAAAGATACTGGCATACCAACATCTTCTTTAACTGATTGGAAGAAAAAAAGAAGCAAACCAAAATTCAAAAATATGAAAATATTAGCTGATTATTTTAACGTACCTATTAGTTATCTATTGGGCGAAGAAAATGAGAAAGTAATTGACAAACCAGAAAAAAAAGAGCACCAGATACAGATGCCTTTATTTGCCCGTTTATCATGTGGTACAGGTAGCTTCGTTGATGATGATGTTATCGAATATATATCTTTACCGGACACCATATTAAACTCAAACAAAGAATACTTTGCCAATTACGCAAAAGGTGATAGTATGATAGGCGCAGGAATAAATGATGGCGATTTGTTGGTGTTTGAAAAAACCAATATACTTGATAACGGCAATATTGGAGCATTTTGCGTCGACAATGAAGAGGCTGTTTGCAAGCGATTTAGAAAATCCGAGCAAGGCTTAATCATGTTATTGCCCGCAAACGAAAAATATGACCCTATCATCATAGACGTGAAAGATACTTGTTTTAGGATTGTTGGAAAATTAGCTTTAGTAATCAGTAAAAGGTAAACACATCATACGATGTTTACATATCAAGGAGGAAGAAAGTTATGGGTATTTTTGATGTTAATGCTAAGCTCAAAAAGAAAGCTGAAAGTGTTACAAATTTTAAAAATGAAGTAAAAGAAAACGGGCTTGGAACAGTTACTAAAGACAGGGTTAAAGGAGTTAAAAACAGTATTAACGATTCAATTGAAGCTAAAAAAGCTGATGCTGAATTAGCACAGCAAAAGAAAGAAGAATTTAAAGTTAACCAAGAAGAACTTCGAAAAGTGTTTGTTTCTACTCAAAAAATGGGAGATATTGAAATTGATGAAGTAAATAAGCTTCTTAAGTTCAATAATGCCAGTTCAAACATAAAGAAAAACAACGCTATGAAATTACTCGGTAAGGGTGTTTTAGCGATATATACGTTAGGCGCTTCTATTGCTGTAGAAATGGCCTTAAAGCCTGGTGATGTAATTTTTAGATATGACGAAATTAGAGATTATGATTTACTTGAAAATGATGTATCTGTAGAAAGCGGAGGATTAGGAAGAGCTATTGCAGGTGATGTTATAGCCGGGCCAGTTGGTGGTTTACTCGGAAGTTTAACCGCCAAGCGAAAAACTAGAAAATCTATAGATATGATGGCATTGCAGGTTAGTACAACTAACTTCTGTTTTCCAAGCATAATGATTTCATACCTTACTAATGAAACCAAAACAAAAAGCACTAGATACACAAATGCTTTGAGTCAAGCTAGAAATACTATAGCATGTTTGAATTTAATTTTTTCTCAATGCGATAACAGCGAGCCTCAACAAACGCAACAAAGCAATAGCGATCCCTATGAAGAATTAAAGAAAGCTAAAGAATTGTTAGATATGGGAATCATATCCCAAGAAGAATTTGAAATAAAAAAGAAACAATTATTAGAATTATAAAAAACACCCCATGTGCCAACAGAGAGCGCATAATTATATGATGAAATGTACAAATTTATCAGATATAAGCTCTATAAAACAAGCTGACTAGAAAACCAGAAAGAAGACAAAATTTCTTGCTAATTTTCACGAATAAATCCCGAAATTTCACAAAAAATATATATGATTTATGATAATATGTGATAGCGATACATAAAAAAACACTTTATTTATAGTGATATATCGTAAATTAATTAACTTTTTTCAAACCTCTCTACCCCTGCCATGAAAAATAGCCAGACACCGAAACGGTGTCTTTTTTTTATAAACCGGCAGGGGCAGAGAGGTCCTTATAAACAGACCATATCTTTCCATAGCGAAAGATAATACTCAATATGCTATAATAAACGCATGAAAACAACACATAAAGAAAAATTATATCTGAATGAACATGATAAAAAACAATTAGGCGCTATGATACGATGGCTGCGTTTACAAGCCGGCTGGACACAACAACAGCTTGTTGATAAAGTAGGGATCCTCTCTTTACGGACATTGATATCTTTAGAACAAGGAAAAATCGTAAAAGATGATGATATTTATGATACGTTACTGGATCAATTTGCATTATCCTTTAATTATACGCACCCTATGGATAAACATATCGAGCAAATGCTATCGGCTATGCTTTCTGCTTATGCGCATTATGATGACGAAGCTATGCGTGCCATCTGCATAGCTTTATTGCAATCCTTACTTCCCTATCAGCAACATGTGCAGGAATTCTTTTATATTCGCATATTACAAGTCTTTACTCGCCTTTGGACAAGTCAGGAATATCTTTCATCAAAAGATTACCAATTATTTTTATCCTGTCATGATTTTCTAAGTGAATCCTTGCAAATCATGATGGAGGATGCTCTTTATCAATGGCAATGTACTTTTCCCCATAATAACATTGTATTAGAACAACTTTATCAACAATTTCATATGCATTACCATCATCATATCACCCGCTTTTCAATTGGTATTGTCTTACATTTAAGTGATAAACATCACGACTATCTACAAGCTTTTCTCATCTTAAAGGAATGTGAACAATATGAGCTAATGCATAAGGACAATCCCCATGCACTTTTTTCCATATATCATTGGATGAGCAATCTTGCCATTTTCATAGAGCCCCAGCAATTTGAATTCTATAAAGAAAAAGCTTTATCTTATATGACACAAACAAGCCTTTCTTCTCATACGCTTGCTATCTTCTATTATAATATTGGCGGATGTTATTATTATCAGAAACAATATGCCAAAGCGCTGACATGTTATCAATCTTCTTTCGATACAAAGAGCCATTCCCCCTTGCCTTTATTGATATGGATGTGTCATGCACAATTCTGTCTTGATAAAACATTGCCAACCTGTATCATGCAAAAAATTGATGTACAAGCCTGCAGTAAAGCATTACGCGATTGTTGGCACTATTTTATCTTAAAGCGTGATGGTCAAAATGCCCAGACATTGGAAACCTATATCATGAAAACACTGTTACCTGTCTTACAGACACTGGCACCGGAATTTCATAAGGTTTACCACGATGAGTTAAAAGCTCTGCTTCCTCTAACACGCAATTATAAACAACTATTGTTATTTGAAGATAAATTAAATCTCGCCTAACTATCTTTTCCCATTTCTTTTGCATATGCCTTGTTTTTTTCTTCTTAACAAGCGTCTTTTACCTATACATGCAGATTTATTGGAAGGCATTTTATCAGTGGTACAATAAGCTTTACAGGAGGTTGATATTTATGAAATTAGAAGAACTTTATCAACATGTTCATGAAGAAGAACGATTACAGAAATCACCCGCTGCGCATATCGAATTTCTTACGACCATGCAGTATCTTACACAATATTTGCATGGACATGAACGTATTTTAGACTTAGGAGCTGCCACTGGAGCTTATGCTTTACCGCTTGCTGAAGCAGGCTATGAGGTATGTGCCATGGATCTGATGCCCCATCACCTAAATCGTTTGAAACAACAAAAGAAGAAACAGATGAAGCTGACCCTTCACCAAGGAAATGCTATGGATCTCTCCAGGTTTTCAGATGATAGTTTTGATATTATACTATGTATGGGACCTCTATATCATCTTAAAGAAGAAGAGCAACGAATCTGTTTGGATGAAATGCATCGCGTTGTAAAAGATGGTGGAATTATCTTTTGTGCATTTCTTAGTAACCTTGCCGTGTTTACCACGGAAGCCTTATATCCGAATAGTTCTTTTTTGAATAGCTCACAATATGATCCAACTACCTTTAAAGTCATCAATGATCCCTTTGTAAGCACCTATGTGCAGAAAGCAGAGCACCTCTTTCAAAGCATGGGCTTTACGCTTTTAAAAACCTTTAGTCAAGATGGGCTTGCTGAAGTATTGGCAGAACGGATCAACGCATTAACAAAACCACAATATGAAGAATGGCTGCGTTTTCATCTGGCCATTTGTGAACAAAGAGAGCAACTTGCACATTCCAATCATCTCATTAGTATTTTACAATCCCATAAAACACGTCAACGTTTACAGGATACAACGCGTTTACGGCTGCAGCGACTGTCTATGCAAGATCATGTACAAATGTACGAGATGGCTAAAGATCCTGACGTTGCTCGCATGTGTGGATGGAAGCCGCATGCTTCTCTGGAAGAAACAAAACAAATCTTATCTAATTTTCTGATAAACGATCACACATGGGGCATTTATCAGAAAACGGATAATACTCTGTATGGACTCATCAGCTTAGATGCGGATCAACATCGTCCTCGCAATGGCTATCGCATGTTGGGCTATTGGATCGGAAAACCCTATTGGGGCAAGGGCATTGTTGTCGAGGCTGCAAAAGAAGTCTTACGCTATGCATTTGAAGATCTGCACTGCACAATGATCAGTGTCTATCATTTCCCTTTTAATACACAAAGTAAACGTGTTATCGAAAAACTGGGATTTCAATATGAAGGCACCTTGCATGATGCTTATGAATATCACGATGGTACCTACTTTGATGAAGTTTGTTATTACCTAAAGCAGAAACCGTCATAGCCATCTTGTGATTTCTCACTTTATAAAAGTTAAAAAGGTAAAATCTTGAATATGTGATGCTATACTATTGCATACAAAGTATTCACAAATTGGTGGTATTTGCCAATACGAATGGTGGTAGCATTTCTACGCTTTCTTCTGATGAATTCTTTCCTTCTTACATTGATAAATTTTTTAATCTTCATCGCGTTTCATCAGAAATAATGATACAATAATAAGATGAAAGATAAGGTGATGGTATGGAATTTACAATAGCTCAGATACGTGACTTTGCAGGCGATGAGCAAACATTTGAAAAGGGAGAAAAATTGATGAAGGAAAAAGCCATCAAATCGTTGGATATCGATGACTTTTCAAGTCCTGAGATCATTATGGTGAATGCTAATGTCGTAGATAAAAAAGTATATCGGGAAGTGAATATGTCAATCGATAAGGATGACTTCATCGTAAGAGCTCATTTGTGTGGCTGTGAAGAGCATGCCCAAAAAATGACCTGTGCACATTGTGTCGCTGTTTTGCTGCGCCTAATGGAAGACAGTAAACGCAAAAACGCGGAAAAGGAACAGATGGAAAATAAAGTAGTCGATAAACATGCCATTCAGATCATGAATATCTACGAAGAACAAATCGTCTATTCTTCATTGGCCATGAACTTAAAAACAGCCATTCATTTGGAACCCGTATTAGAAATACGTAAAAAAAACATTCTTGCGTTAACCTTAAAAATCGGCAATGAAAAACAATATATCGTCAAAGACATCGCATTATTTCTGGATGATATTGCCCATAATGTAAAAAAAGCCTATGGTAAGGAACTGGAATTCATGCATAATTATTATAGCTTTGATGAAACGAGTCAAAAGCTGATTGATTTCATGCGTCATCATGAACATGATGTTTTGTATTTTTTAAATCATCCTGCCTTAGAAAAAGCCCCGCAATCCCGTAATATGTGCATGACGCCGGATGCTTTAGATGAATTTTATGAATTATATACCAATCAGGATGTCATGCATCGCATGAAAGAAAAAACATTAATCAACATGCGCTTTCTTGCTACCAATCCCCCTTTTTCTTTACAGATACACAAAGATGCCCAGCAGATTTTTCATATATCTCTGAATGAAGGAGACTATCGTCTGTTCAAAGGACGAAACCATCTATATGTTCTTATGAATCATATCCTTTATCGTTGTGATAAAGATTTTACAAAAGCCTGTGAGCCAATGCTCAGCGGATGCTTAGAACATCATAATACCTTAACCGTGTCAGATGGCTTGATGAGTGCCTTCTATAATAATGTTATTTTAAATGTCAAAAAATATTTGCCTCTGCATGGTGAAGATATTTCCATGTATGCGCCATTACCATTAGAATGTAAGGTGTATATCGATATGCCGAAACAAAATGTCATATCTGCACGTTTGATGTATTGTTATGGAGATGATATGTATAATGCATTCAGTGATACTTCCTTATCTGCCAGTCGCAACTTCAATGATGAAATTGCCGTACGTCTGATTTTTACCAAATATATGACACGGATTGACGCTATGGAAGGACTTGCCTATATTGAACATTCACAAGATGCCATATATGAATTTTTAAATAAAGGCTTTGAAGAATTATCACAGACCTGTGAAATGTTTGCCAGTGAGAAATTCCGCAAACTGCAGATACGTGATAGTGTGAATATCTCCATGGGTGTACGTATTGAAAGTGATTTGCTAGAAATTGATTTTGATACCTTTGATTTTCCTGTCGAAGAGTTGCAAGAGGTATTAAAAGCATACCGTTTGAATAAAAAATACTATCGTATGCGCAACGGTTCTTTTGTCAATATTGAAGATAGTGCTTTGCAAGAGTTGTCTTTTATTTTAGATGGCATGCATGTAAGTGAAAAAGAGCTCGAAAGTGGTAAAATCAAGGTTCCCAAATATCGTTCTTTATACATCGATAAAAGCCTAAAAGATGCTGAGATGATCAAGGTTGAGCGCGATGCGACTTTTAAAGATATCATCCGTAGTATACGCAATGTTAAGGACTCTGATTTTAAGGTTCCTCACAGTCTGAAAAACATTTTGCGAAATTATCAAAAAGATGGTTTCCGTTGGCTAAAAACGATGGCCAATTATGGTTTTGGAGGAATTTTAGCTGATGATATGGGCATTGGTAAGACCTTGCAAGTAATTACTTTATTGGAAGATGAAAAGCTTCATGACCCACAGGCTATCTCTCTTGTTGTCTGTCCAAGTTCACTGATTTTGAACTGGCAAAGTGAAATCGCGAAATTTTCTGATGCCTTAACGAGCATTTTGATTACCGGGAATATGGAGGAACGAAAAGCCTTAATCTACAAAGCGAAAGATTATGATGTCGTGATCACCTCTTATGATTATCTCAAACGTGATATTGAACACTATGAAAATTTCCACTTTACTTATCAAATCATTGATGAAGCTCAGTATATCAAAAACCATAATACGAAGAATGCCGTATCTGTCAAACAGATTCAGGCAGCCCATCGATTTGCCTTAACCGGAACACCGATTGAAAATTCATTAGCGGAATTATGGAGCATTTTTGATTTCTTAATGCCAGGTTATCTATATACTTACCCTTACTTCAAAAAGCAATATGAGATTCCTATCGTGAAAGAAAATGATCCTATAACCTTAAAGGAATTAAAGCGAATGGTAGAACCTTTCATCTTGCGCCGTGTAAAGAAAGATGTCTTAAAAGAACTTCCTGAAAAAGTCGAACATACGATGATGATCGAATTAGATGAAGAAACCCGAAAATTATATATGGCAAATGTATCTTTGATACGAGAAGATTTGCATAAAAGCTTTAAACAAAAAGGCTTTGAAAATAGTAAGATCATGGTGCTGAGTATGTTGACCAGACTGCGCCAATTGTGCTGTGATCCCCGCTTGCTGTATGAAAATTACCAGGGGGTAGGTAATAAAATTAACGCGTGCATGGAATTTATCGAAAACTGTCGTGCATCGGGTAAAAAAGTCTTATTATTCTCACAGTTTACCTCACTGTTATCGTTGATTGAAAAAGAGCTAAAGCAACGCGAAATTGATTACTATCTATTAAAAGGCAGCACGCCAAAAGTACAGCGTCAGCAATATGTAAATGCCTTTAATGTTGATGCTACACCGGTTTTTTTGATATCTTTAAAAGCCGGAGGAACCGGGTTGAATCTTACCAGTGCCGAAGTTGTCATTCACTTTGATCCATGGTGGAATGTATCTGCCCAAAATCAAGCTACCGATCGAGCCTATCGCATCGGGCAGCACAACAATGTACAGGTCGTTAAACTAATTGCCAAAGATACAATCGAAGAAAAAATCATGCATTTACAAGAATTAAAACAAGATTTAAGTGATAGTATCATTCACTTGAATGACGGTTTGATTACTAGCATGAGCAAAGATGAAATTATGGATTTGTTCTAACTTACAAGAACAAGAGGCTGGATCCTTGCAAAGCGCATATGCTTTTAAGGACAGCCTCTTTCATTTCGTCTATAAGATTTTCAACGTTTTTTTAGTTATAGAAACAAGCTTTTTTCAACGCTTTTTTATTTCTTTGTTAACATGGATTGTGCCTTTGCGAATAATATCGGCTGTATCTGAGGATATGTCCACTCTGGTATCTTCTTTACATCCGTGAAGAAAGCAATTTCCTGTATCTCACTTTCAGGAAGTTCATCAAAGTCATACACCTCTGCATAATACAACATACCAAATGTTTCATGCTCATCACTGCTTTCTTTTACGCGTGTTTTGCCAAGGCAGGAATACACACACAAGGGAATTAGTTGATATTCCTTCGCTCCACTTTCTTCATAAAACTCCCGTCTTGCACAATCCAGAATAGACTCATTTGCTTCTCGATGTCCGCCGCATAATTCATAGCTGTTGCGCTGTTTGTGTTTACAAAAGACCCATTGCTCCTTATATTTAGCCACTATGACCGCAAATAGCAATTTTTCATCATCAACCTCTTCATAAAATTTGATTTTCATAAGACCACCTCTTCTCATTTTTCATGCAATTGTTATGGTTTTATATAGGTAAAACCTTTTTCTTGCAATGCGACAATATCAGCCACACCTGCTTCAACAATGACGATATGCTCAAGAAGATCGACAGCTTCTAACTGCTGTGCACGCAACGCATTTTGACATGCGTGAAAAGATATTCCCTTAGCAAATAAAGCAAGGATTTCCTTTGCAATATTTTCCTGTGTATCCTCTTTCCCATATCCTTTTACGGCTTCACCATTTGCTACGACGACGATTTGAAACACCTCATCATGATGTTCATAAAACGTGATAAGATTCTTCACATTTCCTAATGTTAATGACCAATTCTTCATTTCATCTATATGAAATACAACTTTTTTCATATTCAACACTTCTTTCTGTGCATTCTTTTTTTTATTATAGCACATCTATTCTTACACATAACGATGATTGCTAGGAAAGCATGTTTTCAACAGATCATTTGACTATTTTGTTAATGGCGGGCATACCTATTTAACAGGTGATACTATGCTGTTTGCATTAGAATTTGATGAGGAAGTTAGTGCTCGCTCTTATTTAAAAGAATTATTAAAATGTTATCCATACGATATTGAAGAGACCATGGTGCTTTCTCTTTTAACAAAAAACCCTTTCCCTTACCGTCCTTTATTAACTTTTCTGCAATACTTTTCTGCTATTGGTAAAATTCACATCATCACCAAGCCAGATGTTCCTTCTCCCTCTTTACAGCATCTTTGGGAAAATATGAGTCGTCTTGTTCAGCAATCAGGCTCCATTTTACCCATGCATCAATTTGCTTTTGATGCTACCTATCAAGTAAAGAAACACCCCTTATCGCATCCCTATGCACACCTTCCCTTGAGTCATATTCCTTTCTTAAGCGAAGTACAGTTACACAGTGTTCCGGTCATCGCTATGGCAAAACATTCTCATCAATATCCGATACGAAAAAGCGATACTTTTTTATATCGGGATATCAGTATGGATGCCGCTAGCTACCTTGGCATCTGTATCCGCATCGGCAATTTTCAAGGCATTGTTTTTTTACATCGTAAAGCATTGTGGTTTGCGGCAGCTCTATCCGCCATGTATCCTATTACAGAACCAGGTGTTACTTATGATTTCCTTCTCTTGTTTGGATTACAAAGCCATCGTAAACAGCGGAGTTACTATTACGATCAGACAAATGCCTTATACATCGGTATGGTCAGCGGTGGGGATGAGATGTTACATTTTCTCTACTTAAAAGAAATGATCTTAACCTTATACAATGCGCTTTGTATTCAAAAGCATGATCTCCCTATTCATGCCTCCATGGTGCATATTGCATGTTCGCAACAGCAACAAAATCTTGTCTTTGCCGGGATGACCCACAGTGGTAAAAGTGAATTATTAGATGCCATATTGAAAAGTTGTCATACTCGCAAGATAGCCGCAAGTGCTTATTATGATGATAGCGGCATTTTGCACTATCTTGATAATGCCATCGTCAGTACCGGTAGTGAGGTCAGTGCCTGTAAAGATATCTCTTATGTAAAAAAGCAACAACTATTCGCACATTATGCATCCGGCATCTTTCTAAAAGAAGAAGATACTATTCGTTATCAGATCACTCCTTTGACAACCTATGAAAGCAGTCTGCAATTTTATCCGGTTCATGCCTTATTCTATTTAAACGCAAAGGCAAAGTTTCAAGGATGGCGAAAAGTTGAGAGTTTGGATGATGCCATCGCTTTATTTCTCGGTCATCATGATAAAGAAGATTTCTTCTGTCAAACCTTAGCTGCTTATGATCATCAGGTAAAAAGCCAAGAACTCATTCATGAATTTTTAACCATTCTATATACACAAAACGTAGGTATTTATGAGCTGAGTACGAAGGGAACACCGTATCAGAAACAATTTCTTTTTGAGCGATTGGCAAATGCTATTCTTGATGAAATCCTAGACGGGAAATGATTGCGTTTAAAGGCGGAAACAGGTATACTATGAGTAGTGTTTTCAAGGAGGATCTGCATGGAAACAAAAGAGATAATCGACGCTTTAGGATTGCGCCGCAGTTTAACCAGAATTACTCATGAAATCATTGAACATAACAAAGGTGTTGAGGATATCGTTCTTGTCGGCATCAAGACCAGAGGTGAAATTCTCGCTCAGCGTTTAGCCAAAATGATTGCGCGTGTAGAGCAAGTACAGGTACCTTGTTATGCATTGGATGTTTCCCATTGGCGTGATGATCTGGAGCAGGCACACCCTTTACCAAACCAAACCATGCCGGTAAAGGATAAGAAAGTTATTTTAGTAGATGATGTCTTATTCAAAGGACGAACCGTGCGCGCTGCCATGGATGCCATTATGCATTATGGAAGAGCAAAAGAGATACAATTGGCCGTCTTGGTTGATCGCGGTCATCGTGAATTACCGATACGCGCAGACTACATCGGCAAAAACATTCCTAGCTCTTTACAGGAACAGATTCGCGTAAAAGTTGAAGAAATTGATGATTGTGATGGTGTGTACATCTCACGTTAAATCACTAAGTAAAAATAGAAAGTAGGTAAGATGATGATGAATAAAGAATATGTTGTAGCATTCGCAAAAAAATTATTAGCAATTGATTCCCCTACCGGGTATACCAAAAAAGCCATCGACTTCGTTGAAGAAGAAGCAAAGCGATTCGGATATCAGACAAAACGTAATCACAAAGGCAATTTATGGATCTATGTAAAAGGTAATCATCATCATAAGACACTTGGTTTATGCGCCCATTGCGATACCTTAGGTCTTATGGTCCGCTCGATAAAAAGTGATGGAAAGCTTGCCTTAACCAATTTAGGCGGTCCTATCATTCCGACACTGGATGGGGAATATTGCCGTATCTATACAAGAGATGGTCAATGCTATAGCGGAACGATTTTATCCACTTCTCCAGCAGCCCATGTCTATAAAGATGCCAGCACGAAGAAACGTGAAATTGATGAAATGGAAGTACGCATTGATGAAGTCACTTATACAAAGGAAGATACGCAGAAACTTGGAATTCAAAATGGAGATATTGTTGCCATCGATCCAAAAGTACAAATCACCGAAAGTGGTTTTATTAAATCTCGTTTCTTAGATGATAAAATCAGCGTTTCTGCATTGATGGGCATTTTACATCATTTAAAAGAAAATGCCATTACCCCTGCTTATGATTTGATCTTTATGATGAGCACCTATGAAGAAGTCGGACATGGTATGGCGCATATCCCAGATGAAATTGCTGAGCTTTTAGCTGTCGATATGGGATGCATCGGCTTAGATTTGGCATGCACAGAACAAGATGTTTCTATCTGTGCCAAAGATTCCAGTGGTCCTTATGATTATGATCTTACCAGCAAACTTATTGAGCTGGCTAAACGTGAAGCCGTATCTTATGCAATTGATATTTATCCACAATATGGTTCAGATGTCAGTGCCGCAAGAAATGCCGGAAATGATATCAAAGGGGCATTGATTGGTCCGGGTGTTCACGCTTCTCATGGTATGGAACGTACACATATCGATGGTGTCCTTAACACCATGAAATTGATCCTTGCCTATATTTGCGAGGAATGAAGAATGCATTTCTTACCCGTATGATTCGTACGGGTTTTCTTTTGCTTAGGGCTTTTTCAAAGTAATCCCTATTTTACTGACGCTTACACCTTTCCTTCTTCATATTTATTTTGTCGCAGCAGGGAAAGGATGATTTTATACATGAAAGCTCTTTATTTCACATATAGTAAAATAAGAGGTGATCTTATGTTGCTGCATACGTTTTTATTTGTTTTTATCGCGGAAATGGCTGATAAAACACAACTTATGATGATGGCGCTCACCAATCGCTATCGTATGAAAAGTGTGATATTAGGGATGATGTTAGGGGTCATCATCATCAGTGCTTTTTCTACATTGGCCGGAGATCTGATAGGCGATATGATCCCTATGCAGTTAATCAAATTGGCCGCTGCCGCAATGTTTCTAGGCTTTGGTTTTTTTAACTTACGCATTACAAAAGAAGAAAGCAAGGGGCATCATATTTCCTTAGGATTGCCTATTTTTTCTATTGCCTTTACCTTTATTCTAGCTGAGCTCGGTGATAAGACGCAATTAGCAACCGTAGCACTTTCAGCCGATCACATGGACCAGCACCTACAAGTTTTTCTGGGAGCATCCTTAGGCCTTATCATGGCGAATATTTTTGGTATCTTTGCTGGAAAATTTATCTTTGCCCATTTAAGTGAAGATAGTGTTAAAGTAGTCTCTTCCTTTTTCTTCTTTCTCTTTGGCTCCATTACCTTGTTTGAGGCCTATCCAGCAGCCCCCTTTTTCTATATCATCTATTCCATTCTCATCATCAGCATTGCCTGTATGATTTATGAGAAAAGTCATAAAGAGATAGCATAGTATATCTTCACATTCATCAAAAAAAGAAGAATTGCTTACGGCTTACACACTCTTCCTTCTAAGAAAATAAACCTTCCATAATCTTCTCCTTCATTTTGGAATTTCTATGCTATAATAGGGGTAATCTAACAGAGAAAGAAGGTCTAAAATGAAAGAAACTTGGTCACTTGATGTCCTCTATAAGGGTTATGATGATCCGCAATTTGAAGCAGATATCAAGAAACTTGATGAATTGATTGCACAATGCAATACCTTGGCAGACACCTTATCCCATAAGGATGAAAATGCTACCTTGAAACAAATTCTAACTACATTAAATGAATTAGAACAGGTCAGCTACCAGCTGTTGGCATATGCCAATCTGCGCCAAAGCTGTGATACCACTGATGCGCAAACAGCAGCTTATTTAGATAAGATCACTAAGAAAACAAGCAACGTGGCAAAAGCAAAAGCAAAATTCAATCGCTATATTGCACAAATAAAAGATCTTGATGCTTGCCTGGAAAAAGAAGAAGCATTACAGGAATACACCTACTTGTTACATTCGATTCAAGAAGATGGTCGTTACTTACTCAGTGATGATGTAGAAGAAGTATTATCCAAGATGGATATCTCGGCAGGACAGGCTTGGGAAACCATGCAAAGCTATCTGACCAGCACCTTAGAAGTAGACTATGATGGAAAAACAACTACCCTTTCACAGATTCGCAACTTGGCATATGACTCTGATAAAAAGGTGCGTAAACGCGCTTATGAAGCAGAATTAGCTGCTTATGCCAAGATTCGTGATGCTATTGCCTTTTCTTTAAACAACATCAAAGCACAAGTCTTAACAGAATGTGAGTTGCGCGGTTTCGCTTCTCCTTTAGCAATGACACTGCATCAGTCCCATATGAAACAGGAAACCTTAGATGCCATGCTATCGGCCATGGATGATTATATGCCGGTATTCCGTAAATATTTAAAACGCAAGGCGGAAATGTTAGGTTATCAAAACGGACTTCCTTGGTATGAGCTATTTGCACCTATTGGAAAAGACGATACAAAATTCACGATTGAAACAGCGAAAGACTATCTGTTGAAACATTTTGCGCCTTTTGCACAGGATATGGCAGATATGATGGAAGAAGCCTTTGAAGATGAATGGATTGATTTCTATCCACGTAAGGGTAAGGTTGGAGGCGCATTCTGCGAAAATCTCCCTTTCTTGAAACAAAGTCGTGTTTTAACTAATTTTGATGGTTCCTTAGGCGATGTTGTGACATTGGCTCATGAATTAGGACATGCATATCATGGTATGATGATCCAGGATCACAAGATGCTTAATACGGATTATTCCATGCCAGTTGCCGAAACTGCTTCTACCTTTAATGAAAATATCATCATGAATGCTGCAATTGATGAAGCAGAAGGTGAAACAAAGCTGGCATTGATAGAAACACAGCTTCAAGATCTTACACAGATTATGTGTGATATCTATTCTCGTTTCTTATTTGAAAAAAAGGTATTTGAAAAACGCAAAGAGGGGTTCCTATTCCCGGATGAATTAGAAGCGATGATGTTGGATGCACAAAAACAAGCATATGGTGATGGCTTAGATGAGCAGTATTTGCATCCTTATATGTGGATCAATAAGAGCCATTATTATTCATCAGCTCTGAGCTTTTACAACTTCCCTTACGCTTTTGGCGGTTTATTTGCCCGTGGCTTAATTGTAAAATATCATGAAATGAAGGATGCTTTCGTACCAAAATATCGTGAATTGCTACATGCGACAACGGTATCCGATGTTGAAGATGTTGCTAAATTGGCTGACATTGATCTGACTTCTAAAGATTTCTGGATCAGTTGTTTAAAAACCGCTGAGGAAAGAGTAAATGAATTCTTAACTCTGAGCGAGTCCTTTAACAAATAAACCCTATGTTCATATAAAAACGGTAACTATTCGCCATATCTTAACATGGCATGTAGATACCGTTTTTTTGCTTATTCTAATTGTATTGTTTCATAAAACACAATCAACAAAATGCTGTATCATAAACCTTTTTTAACTGCTAGGTCTCAACAATTTAGAAGCTTATTCTTCTCTATTTTGATACTAGAAAAATACTCTATATGTATATGCGTTTGAATTATTTCAAATAGCCTAACATGGCAGCATATAACTGTGAATTACTGCCATCAAATACCCATTTCCCTTTTTCTTGGCGATAATTCACAAGAACGTTTGCTTTATTCTTTTTCGCCTTTTTTAACAATTCCATAAACTTTTTTTCAGTATATGCATCATCTTTTTTATTTTTCATAGTATCATATACGGCCTGATTCATGATTTCTAGATAATCCGTATTTGTGATTTCAACATCTACTGTGGCTTTCTTTTTTGACACTTTTTGCTTGCCTACTTTAAATTGCATAGCGGCATAGCTTTCTTTCATTGTCTTTTTCTGTAAAGCTGCACTCTTATCATAGGATGTTTGATCAAAATTAATACCAGCATATTCACAAGCTTTTTTGTAATCACCCGTCTTCATGGAGGTCAAAAATAATTCTGTTATACCTTCAGGCGTGGTTTCATCAGGCTTACTTTCACATGCTGTTAACAGCATTAAACAAACAATACAAAGACAACTCATCCATTTTCGCATTTTGCTTTTTCACCTCTTTTCTTTTCATACTTCCAATATAACTTAAGCAGGCAAATAAACCCTACCATACTCGCTATGATTAAGTAAACTTCCATAGGACTTGTGGTGTTTTTTATCGCCTCTTTTTCGGTAGGAATATACTTTGTTCTACTTCCACGGACAACTAAGCGATGGCTATTGATACCATAGGGGGTACATGTTAATAAAGTAACTAAATCTTTATCCTCAATCGGTATCAAATATTTTGTATCCTTAGGTTCAATCACCTTAATCTGATCTACACGATAAGCCAATATTTCATCATATATAGTAATATAAAATAAATCACCAATATCTAACTTATCTAAATCGGTAAATAATTTTGCTTTGGGTAGGCCTCTATGTGTGCTTAAGATTACATGATTCCCTTTCCCACCAATGGGAAAGGCCGTTTCCTTTAAGTGCCCTACACCTTTTTGTAAAACATCTTCACTGATGCCATGATAAATTGGCAACTCTAAACCTATCTTAGGGATTTCTAAAGTACCCATGATACCATTGCTGACATTTAAAATGCCATCATAGTCTGTTGGTATCACGATTCCACTCCCTGGAACAAAGGGATCATGGACTTCCGCCCCAGCTATGCTTTTATTATATTCCTTAGCTCTCTTGCGCTCTTTTTTTACTAATTCTTTATCATAATATGTAGCACTTTTCTTATAGTCTTCGACAACTGATGCTTGTTCAAAAGAAGAAAAAAGAATACTAACATTGGGATAGAGAATTAATAATGTACCACTTATCAATAAAATGAGAATTAATATTTTTCGCTTTGTCATAAGTCAACTGTAAAGGAAAAGGGGAAAACGAATTCCCCTTTTATATACTAGGCCTTTCTATCTTTCTTAATTAAGAGAAGAGCAACACCGATAAGAGCTAGACCTCCAGCGATAAAGATAATTGTACCTACACCACCAGTGAAAGGTAATTCATAATTTGTTTTTGCATTTTTTACTGTATAAGACGCAGTCAATTCGTGACTATTTGCGTTTACGGTTACTTTAATAGGATCACGTAAACGATTATATTTTACATCACCAATCGTTGGTGCTTCAGTTTCTACTAACCAATAGGTCAATTCATCCGTTGTAGCATCTTTGCCAGTATCGCCATATTTTAATCCAACAAAGGATGCAATGCCATCTGCCCCTGTCGTAACTTCATAATCTTTGCCATCACGCTGCAAAGCATTGACTTGGTTCTTAGCCTCATCTTCACTTGCGTAAATTTTAAACTTCGCGCCAGGTAAAACCTTCGTAATATCATCTAAATCAACCTTTTTTACATTGATACCGCCAGTATGTACTTCAGGCGTCTCTGATTCTGGTTGATAGCGTTTATCATCTGCATTTACATAATCTAATTTTGCTTTGTTTTCAATAGCGACACCCAATTGTGCTGTACTATTCAATTTTGTATAAAAGGTGAAAACAACTTGTCCGTTTATGGCATTTGCTAATTTCTGTCGTCCGGTTTCTGTTACTGCTAGTGTCAATTTTTTCGATCCATTATCATAACTTAAAGTATAATCCACGTCTTTTGTCAATAAAACATCTTTATCTGCTGTATCGCCTGATTTACGGTATGCGACTTTTTCCTTAGCATCCACATAATCTAATTGCGTATCTATTACATCAGTAATTTCATATTTTTTAGCGCTTGCAATATCAGCAGGGATTCCTGTTTTAATAATCCAAGGGAATTCTTCATAATACGCAAAACTTGCATGTTGATTATCTTCAACTTTTACATCTTTAGAAATACTAGGAGAATCTTGATGTAATAAGTTTTTTGGATAAACATGAACATCGTATAGGAATTCACTCTTACTTGGATCTGATTTATAAGCTTCATTATACAATGGCAATTGAATTAATATAGGTTTCATAATTGTTTGCGCTTCACTATTTGCCAATTCAGTTAGCTTATATATACCAAAATTTAAATTGTTAAATATATACTCACCTTGCGCATCCGTTTCTCCTGTTATTGCTTGAAAACTATCATCGATCTCAGCAGTGGTAACATCTAATTTATCACCGGTTTCTTTCACCTTTTCAAGTTTAAACTGTGCTCCTTCCATTGGTTGCGTACCTTGTGGAAGGTCATCTTTACTTATGAAATTACCATTCCCCTGCTCTTTCATTTTTTCATAATCTTCAGCATTTTTAACCTTTAATTTATGTACGGTAATACTTCCGGTCGTTGGATCTGAATCTGCCGCATGCAAGGTGATACCAGTGCATAAGGACATCATCATGCATAAACTCATGATTAAGGCGTAAACTTTACTTTTATTTCGTTTCACTTTCGTGTTCCTCCTTTTTTCTTACGATTAATAACAATGCGAGTCCTAACAATATTCCTCCACAACCAATATATACAATTGATCCTTCACCTCCCATGATTGGTAAATTTTGTTGTTTCAAGTTTTTAATTTCATATTGCCAGTCTTGATCTTTTACTTTCATAAACGCTGGTGGAAGTGGTTTCCCCTTTGTCTCAAATACGATTTTTTCCGTCGCTGCAGCATCTACATGTAAGTACCATTGCGCTTTTGGTAATTCATAACCAATAGGGGCTGAGGTTTCCTTCAATTGATAATCTCCATTTGGAAGATATTGGAAGTCAATGATACCATTCTCATCACTTGTTTTCGGTGATAAACCATGGATTTCTTGCCAACAATCTTGTGCATCATCTACAGATTCCGCATGCTCATGTTTTTTATCACAGGTATAAAGCTTGAAGGTTGCACCTGCTAATGAATTTCCTTCTTCGTCTGTTTTTCTAAATTTAAACGGTGTTAAACTACCATCCGGATAATTCATTAATGGTTCTTGTTTGCTCATGCCTTGGATTGGTAGGATTCCTTCACTGTCATCCGAAATGGTGAAATGATAAGTTTTATCTGATACTTGATAACCGGCAGCCGTTTTAAGCTCTTTGACATAGTATTTCCCTGTCGGAAGCTTACTCTTTAACGCTGCTTTCCCACTTTCATCAACAAACATCAGAGCTACTAAATCATCTTTTTCTAATACAGCTTCATTTTTATTACCTAAAATCTTCTCTTCAGCATAAACACCAAACAGCACATCTTTGTATAAAGTTGCATCCTCTTTTTGGAAGAATGCTTTATACAATTGCAGTTCTATGTCTTTTTTCTGATTATAAAGCTTTAATTCATAATGCGTAATTACCTTAGCATCTGCCTCGGCACTTAATTCAATTTGATACAAGGTAGAATCTAAATTATAACCGATTGGAGCGCTGATTTCTTGAGCAGTATACTTACCTAGCGGCAATTTCATACTTTTATTTTTCTTACCGCTGATTAAGGTATCGACCACATCACCGGCATGATATGTATGATTATCAATTACCATTGTTTCCGCAGCTTTGATTTCAACAACTGCCCCTTGTAATTCATCTTCTTGGTAAACAGGTTTTACGATTGACAGATCATGTTCTTGGGCTTTTTCTACATTGTTAAACATATCCCCTGTTTTGTGCAATTCGATTTCTCCATAAACTGGTTCATTCCATAATGGCTGATCTTGCGTTGAAATCGTAACGGTAACATCCTTATTGGCATATTCCAGTTTGAAGAAATGTTTTTGATTATCGATTACATAACCATCCGCCGTATCTAATTCTTTCACAAAGTATTCACCCAATGGCAATTTCTCACTATTCACCATACTATGGCCGTTTTCATCAACATTCAGCACGGAAACCAAAGTATTAGCAGGAATCGTCCAAGTATCATTTGTCTCATTGGATGCACTGTCAACTTTTGCGATTTCCATTTCCTCCGCTGTAAATACCCCAAATTTCACTTTGTTAAACAGAGCTGCATCTTCACTATTTGTGAATTTTTTATACAGATCGATGCTCACAGAGGCATGCGTATTCATTAATTGCGCAATATTTGTTTGCTCTTTATCTGTTTCTTCTGTCACTTCAATGCTATGCTCGCTTGGATCCAACAGATACTCACCAGGTGTTTTATATTCTTTATAAATATACTTACCAACTGGCAAATACATACTTGTTTCTCCATGATGCAAGAATTGAATGAGGTCTTTCGCTTGATAAGTTTTCCCATCGAGCATGATATCTGTAGTTGCATATATACCAATCACTGCACCATTCAGATTTTTTGTTTCATATACAAGTTCTTTCAAACCGGGATACGTTTCACTGTCTCTTATTTGCGTCAAGATATCCCCATTTTTTTGGAAGGTGATTCTACCTTTTTTCACTTCATTATCTAAATACAGAGCAATTTGTACATCTTTGTTAAACGTGAAGGAATGTGGTGTAGGATCTAGCTGATACCCTTGTGGAGCCTCAACTTCTTTCAGTACATACTCACCATCCGCAATATCATGAATACTAAAACTTCCATCTTCCTTCGTTGTGTAACGGCCTAATTCATTATCCAAATCCTCTGCAGAATAAAGAGCAAATACAGCATTCGCTAAGCATTTATTTGGATTGTCTTTATCAAACTTAAATACTTTAAGGCCTTTTTCCGATTGTTGCTTATTAACAATTTCTATTTCTACGACCTCATTATTTTCTTTAATTTGATAATGAATCTGCATATTTTCATCAATGCTATAACCTTCTGGCGCTTTGGTTTCACGAATGGTATACCAGCCATATGGAAGATCAATGCTAGTTGCTTCTCCATTTATATCTGTCGTTAACGTATCTACAACCGTCGTAGATCCATAAGGGGTAATGCTAAATTGTGCATTACGTAACCGTTTCCCTTCTTCATCTACTTTGATTAATTTGAATTTACCCGTAACCATTTCATTCGTGAAGGAGAATTTATAACAATCGTCCTCTTGGGAACCATCAATGGTCACACTTCCCAACACTTCATTTAATTGCGTACCATCCGGAGCTTTGGTTTCTTTTATTTTATAGGTTCCTTCTGGTAACGTTATAGAAGTTGCACTGCCTGAAGAATTTGTAATTAATGTGTCCACAACGGTATTATCTTTATCGAGTATTTGGAAAACAGCATTACTTAAGTCAAGATCAGAGGATATTGTACTTGGATTATGTACTGCCTTTTGAATTTCAATCGTACCCTTAATAGGATAATTATGAAAATCTAATCCATAGTAATAGAATGTGCGTTCATTCTCTTCCTTTAATTCACCATACCGTAAATCAAAGAAATAATCCTCCATTTTCTTATAGCCTTCTGGTGTTTTCGTTTCTTTTATGATATAACAGTTAGCTTCCAAATTTTTAATGATGGCATGTGCATTCTCATCCATTTCAAAATCCTGCAGCCAAACATCTGTATTTTCTGCGGCATCAGAGTTCCAAGAGTCTCCTGGTTTATATAAAGCAAATTCCGCGCCTTTTAATGGTTTTCCCGTTTCATCTGTTTTCCAAATCTCCACATCGCCTCTCATTAGATGGTTCACAAATGTAAACGTATATTCCCGCTGTTCATCTGTTATTTCAAAAGTCTTAAGTTCTTTCGATATTACATAACCGCCAGTAACATTCGATAATTCTTTTACATAATACCAACCATTTTTTAAATCCGTTGTTTCATAACGAGCAATACCACTGTTATCTGATCCGGTAGAAAAATCAGCAACATGTTCATCATCACTTGTTCCGGCTTTTTGATCATCACCATATGTGTACAAGCCAAAGGTAACACCTTCGACAGGATTGTTATAATCATCCACTTTATGGATAACAATTTCTGATATCTTATGATTGATGAATTCATAATCGAAATCTAATTCATCTGCTGTTACAGTAAATCGCTTAATATTATGAACATCCTTACGATAACCATCTGGTGCCAGATATTCGCATAATACATACGTTTTTCCAAGTAATAAACCATCTGCTTTAGCTATTCCATCCGTATCTGTCGTTAAGTAGCGAACAGGTACAGATGTTTCTGGATCTGCTGTCCATGCATCATAATCCTCTGCATCATATAAAGCAAACACTGCTTTTGCCAATGGCTTATTCGTAGACGCATCTTTTTTATGAATCTTTACCCTTCCTTCATATTTTTCATCCGATGCTAAAACTAAAATGTCATTGACTTCATCATCCAATACTACTGTATATATAGCATCATTCAGTTTATATTCACTAGGAGATACCAATTCTTTTACATAATATGTACCAAGTGGAAGTTCTTGTGAGACAGCTTCTTGATGTTTTTTAGCAATAATGGTTTCACCAGTTTCTTCATCAAAGACTTCAACATCTGTATCCGGTAAAGTTATTAAATCATAATTTTCACCTAAGTAACTATCTTCGCTAACATCTATAGAACCATCGGGATTAGTCTGAAGCTTTCGATATATTCCATATCGTGCTTTCGCCACACTAATGGAATCGTCTTTACGATCTGTCTTTATAAGTCTGATTTTTCCTTTGATTGGTTGATTTTCTACATTCAATGTAATATCTCGCGTATTTTCATCCATTCCAACGGTAAAAGATGCTTGCCATTCCTCATTTACTTTATAACCATTTGGTACACTCGTCTCTTTTACGGTATAGGATCCTGCTGGGATATCAGCAACTTTTACCATTCCTTTATCATCACCAGTGATACCAGTATAGACTGTTTTATAAACACTCTGATCTGAATTATAAATCGTAAATCCTACTCCTGCTAAAGGTGCTTTCGTTTCACTGTCGACTTTCTTTATTGTTAATGAGCCATGGATGGCTTTGTTAACAAATGTTTTTTCAATGACAGAAGGGCTATTCTCATCAATATTGACGATTTTATTTTCTTCAGCTTCGACGACAAAATCATAACCATTCGGTGAAGTACTTTCTTCTATTTTATATTTGCCCTCAGGTAACTGTATAGATTCCGCAAGGCCATATTCATTCGTTACTAAAATATCAATTGGCTGTTCCGCTGGCTGCTCCTGTTCATCCAATTTATAAATATAGAATACTGCTCCTTGCAAATTTTTAGGTGCATCAACATGATCATCCGTTTTATGTATTTTGATGGATGAAGTGATTTTATCATTATAGAAAGTATACGTGAGTGGTTTGCTGACATTTTCTCTGCTTATTGTTATATTTTGAACATTCGGTTCTCCTATTTTATAACCCTTTGGTGCTTTTATTTCAGTAATTGTATATTCGCCAAACGCTAATTCATCAGAGGTAAACGAGCCTGCCTGATTTGTTTTGTATACCTTTTGATAATCAGGCCCTGTTACTTCAAATTCGGCGTCCGCTAAAGATTCTAAAGTGTCCCGATCATATTTCATAACGATGAAATGGGCTGAACTAGGCAAAGGAATATCACTTACTTCTACTTTATGATCACTGGCAGCGCTGTTAACTTCTACTTCTAATATCTCATCACTAACTTCATAACCATCTGGCGCCTTTGTTTCACGAACATAGTAAACACCGTATTCTAAATCAGTGAATACTGCCAAGCCACGCTCATCTGTTGTTAGCTTCATGATATCAAACTGCATGAAGGATGCATCCACCTCGTTTTGATAAAGCGTAAATTCGGCACCTTTTAAATTTTTATTCATATCTTGGATGTCTGTCTTATGGATCGTAAAACCTCCCACCAAGGATGTGTTTTCGACAGTGACTTTACAAACAGGAACTTTTGCAGTAATCTCTGCTGGATAGATTGTGTCCGTTATCTGATAACCTTCCGGTGCTTGCAGTTCTTTCAACGTATAGCTGCCTTCAGGTAAATCTTTCGTGGAAGCTAAACCTTCCGAATTGGTAGTTATTTGATCAACCTCATTACTCGATGCATCATATACGCCAAATACAGCTCCCTCTAATGGTCGTTTTCCATTTTTATCTACTTTAAATAATAAGATGTTTCCTTGTGATAAACGATTGGAAACCACAATTGGTTCTGCTTCGTAATGAATCACACCTGTTTCATCCTCGACACGATTTACTACAATTCGATAAACCGTATCATCCAGTTTATACCCTTCCGGAGCAATTGTCTCTGTTATCGTATAGTCGATATCGCCAGCTGGAAGCGTTACTTGAAGCTGCCCATTTTCATCTGTAGGGCCGACTTTCTTTATCAATTCATTTGTGGTAGCATTACGAATTTCAAAAGATGCTCCGGCCAGCTTTTTATTTGAAGTCTCATCTACCTTCGTAATATCGACAAGCATCGTATCTTTTGCATTTGTTAAAGAAAGTTGAACCGTCTGGATCTTATCGTCAACATGAACAGAATGTTTCGTCTTATCCAATTTATACCCTTCTGGCGCATGCAATTCATAAACATCATAATCGCCAGCTTTATCTAACATAATCGTCGCAATACCATCTATATTTGTTGTTACTGTCTGGATTGGCAAAGCAGGTGTCTGAGAATAAGGTGACTCGCCTGCGTTAAAGAGACCAAATTCAGCAAATGCCAACCGTGTGTTTGTTAACTCATCGGTTTTGATAATTTGTAATCCATAATCAGCTTTTGTATTCGCTATGGAAAGCTCTTCATTGACATTTTCGCTGTTTAATCCGAAATAATGCAATTCACCTTTTGTAGTTACATATCCAGGTGGAAAACTGATTTCCTTTACGTAATATTCACCATAAGGCAATGTGATTGGTCCTATATAGCCATCTTCTCTTGTTCTGTATACATCACCAATTTGTTCATCTGTTCCTACTTTATGAATCGTGAAAGTCGCATTCGCTAAACCTGTTTTTTTCTCATCATCATATTTATATATACGCAAACTTCCATTATGAATCGTGTTAGCAAATGGAACTGAAACCGTCACATTATCCCTTGTGATCTCTGTTTGAATTAAAGTTTTCGATAATTGATAGTTAGCTGTAGCTTTCGTTTCTTTTACGATATACTTCCCATAAGGTAATTTTGTTGTTATCGCCGTTCCATCCTCACCAATCGTTAAAGAGTCAACTAATTTATACGTATCCCCATCCGTTACAAGTTCATATTGTTCCTCTTCACTTCCTGAAGTTGGCAAAATACCTTCATAAATATCAAAAGTTGTACCTACAAACGCTTTCTTATCTGCCGTAGCGTCATCTTTATCATATTTCATAATCTTTAAATTACCTTCGATTTTATCGTTCGTAAAGATTTTTGTTAATGCTTTCTCACTATCGGATTTATCTAAAAATTCTTGATAAGTGATGGTCTCAACAACATCACTCTTAACATATCCATCTGGTGCACTTATTTCTTTAATCGTATAGGTTTCCGCATACGGAACTTTAATTGTCTTGCCTTGCGCTGAATCATTCGTTATCAATGTGATTGGCTCTTTTCCTTTCGGAGTTATTTGAAATTCTGCACCAGCTAAATATTTTTGACTGTCCGTACTATCTTTTTTAATCACCGTCAGACTTAAATCGTAAAATTGATTCTTCACGGTAATATGATAAAAGTTTTGATTATTAGGATCAGCAATTAAGTCACTTACATTGCCATTTAACCAATAATATTGTAAATAAGTCGGATCTTCTGCTTCTGCTTTTCTAGGATCAAACGTCACTTGGAAAATATCCCCAGCCGGAAGCAACCAGTCACTTGTAGAAATTTCATTAACAGAAATGTTCCAAGTATCATCGCCATCAAGATCTTTCATTGCCTGCAAAGCAGGAGTTAAATCCGCCACTCCATCCACAGTGCTAAATGTTTCATAATAATTTCTGGTATTAGAAAAGTTCGATGCATTTACCGTAAAACTTGCTTCTGCCTGCTTCCCATCAGCATCAACTTTATCTAGGTAGAATGCATATTTTTTATCATTGATAAGATTAATACTGAAAACTTTGGGATTATCATTTGTAATTTCAATATGTTTGTCTATATCGGCAAATTTATTTAAACCAGATTTTTCCGGATAAAACGTGAACGCCTTAAAATTACCTAAAGTACGATAACCTGCGCTTGTTTGAAATTCGTTTATATAAACATCATATCCTGCTGCATCATGCATATTTTCAAAGATATTCGGTTTTAACGATTTATAGCCAATGGAATCGATATTCAACAATTCATTTTGAACGATAAATTCATTAGATCCCTTACTATACACAGAAATTCCTATTCCTGCTTCTATATATTCAAATGGGCTTTGATAACCATTTCCACTTTTGATGATTTCATAATCGAAATCCTTCCAGTCATCTGTCACTGTGACATAAATACAACTACCATCCAGTTCTTCATATACCTCAACAGCAGAATCACTCGGTTGCTCAACCTTCAGTTCAGAAAAACTTAAACCCGCTAATAAATATGATCCATTAATTTCTCCATTATATAATTCATAATTATCATTCACCTTAGTTTCTCTTATAGTGAAATTGATATATGAATCCATAGCAGCCTGCCAGAACGGAGTAAAATCAACGTCAGTATATCCATCTTTATTCTCATTTGTAGTTACCGTAAACTGTTGATTCAAATCATTTTTAAAGGTAAATTCAGCAGATAATGGTTTCCCGTTATGATTTATTTTCCTTATCTTCAAATTAGGGTGTTCATAATTTGTGATATACAGAGTATGCTCGTATGCAATTGTTTGATCTCCATCGCTTTCTGGAGTGAACTCAGAAAATTTTAAGGTTTCTGGTTTCATTTTAAAATATCCATCAGGAGCTTTTATCTCTTCTATATAATAACTATCCGCAATTGGCAGACTAACCTTTACACCATCTTTCGATGTGGTACTTGTCACCTCAATTGGTTGAAGTTTTATATCATTGATGATCGGTGTGATGTGAAAGATTGCTCCTGCTAAATATTGATTACCTGTTTTATCCTGTTTAACGACATTAAGGTTTACCGGTATGTTAGGATTCAAAATAGTTATTGTATAAGATTCTTCATCGAAAGATATTAGCTCATATGGATCTTCATAAGGTCCGAAATAATATATTTTCCATACATTGTCCGTATCTAAATAATATTGAAACGTAATCATATTGTATTCATTTAACTTAATATGATTTGGTTCGGTACTTTCTTCTCGAATGGTAATTGTCCAACTATCACTTTCATAGTCATTCGTCAATCTTTCCAAAGTTGGTGCTAAATCTATGATGGCATTCGTTTTACTAGATGAAAGCGATTGACCTATTGTATTTTGACCATCATCAGAATCCATACGAAGAGAAAAACTTGCAGCGACCGGATTTCCTTTTTCATCTATTTTTCTAATCTTCATTTTAGGGATTTCAGGATTATTCTTAATATCTACTGAAACTTGTTTTATAGAAATCGTTGAAGTAGGATCTCCTGTAAAATAATACTTATTTTTATTCAATTCATAACCTGGCAGAGCTTCTGCCTCGATTACATACGGATTCTCACCAAGTGCTTGTGCTGATAATGTTTTACTTTTCGCAACTCCATCACCATTTGTGATTACCGTATCAACTATCGTACCATCTGTCGCACAAATGTTAAATTTCGCTCCTCTTAACACTCTATCATTCATATCCGTTTTATGAACATTAACAATAATAGATTGCTTTGGATTTGTGATTTTGATAGGAATCACTTCCCCATTTTTATCAATGGTAACACGATATCCGCCAACACTGGAATCATAATACTCACTGTTTCCGGGTTTGATATAGTGATATTTTGCTGCCAATGTTTCTTTAATCACATATTCACCATATCGCAAATCGGCGAATTTTACTTTACCTTCACTATCTGTCGTCTTAGATGCGATGGCCGTATTTAATTTTGATGCTTCATATAGCCTAAAGTTCGCATTGGACAGTTTTTTAGTAGGGTCATCTTCGTCAACCTTTGTAATCTCAATACTTCCCTTTATCGGCGGATTTTCAAAGACACAATTGAATTTTGCCTGTTTTGTGGAAAGGGAAAAATATTTTTTGGTATTTCTTGGCAAGATATGATTAGAACCAGGTTCAATTTCAACAATATAGTAATATCCCTGCGTTCCATTGACCGTGGGATTCACAATTGGAAGGTTTTGCAGATACGCCTTACCTTCTGAATTAGTAGATGTAGATCCCATAAATTCACCAGTAAATTGATTATAAACCTCAAAATGAGCATTCTCTACTTTTATGGTATTATCTTCACTGTCTACTTTTGTTATCTCTACACTACCTAGAACCTCTGTATTCTTTACGTTATATGTAAACATCATATTATTCGCATCATATGTACATGAGTAATTCTCTGCATTTACTGTATGCGGGCTCATAAAGTCAAATTCCTGTGGCTTTAAATAAGTTATATACTGCATTGGTGCATAGGTTTCACTAATGGTATATGTTCCATCAGCTAAAAGCTTATTCGATATCGCATGACCTTTTGCGTCCGTTATTAATGTTTCCACCACGATATTATTTTTTGTTATCGTAAATTCAATGCCTTTTAATGGCTTATTCGTTCTCTTTTCTGTTTTATATACTTCCACACGACCATAAGTTGGGGTATTTGGTATTTTTAAGATGTTTTCATATTTACCTTCACTATTTTTCTTAATCATGAAAGCTTGTTTCTCTTTATTGATAATCTTATAGCCAAGAGGCGCTTTCGTTTCTTGAATGTAATATTGCGTATCCGCATACAAATTTGTCGTTTGTGCATAGCCATCATTGCCTGTGCTTAATTTTTCTACAACATTTCCCTTTGCATCTGTTATCGTAAACTGCGCCCCTTTTAATGGTTTAGGATTTGCAGCATTTTCTGTATCTTTATCATATTTAAATACTTTAAATATGGTCGGTATTTTCTCATTATGTATCGTATATGTTAAAGATAGTGTTGAACTTGATGAAACGTTTTGCAAAGTTAAAATAATAGGATTGCTTACTTCCTTATAACCAGTTGGAGCAGATAATTCTTTTAATCTGATATTACCGTTTTGAATGTTCGTTAAAGAATACTCATTCACTGATTGCGTTTCTCCATTTGTATTTGTTTGCAAAATTTCTTTGTTACTCCATGTGCCTGAAGAACTCTTTTCTTCTAATTGAAATTTTACATTCGCTAATGGCGCATGATCATTCCCCAATTTTACAACTTTGATCTTTACCGGCTTTTCATTGTTTACTATTTTTATCGTTAGATCTGTATCTGTAAAAACGACTTTTCCTATTTTCTTATTGATTTCAATATTATCTGGCCCACTTATTTCCTGATAATATAGGGTAGATCGAGCATTAAAATAATCAGATACGATTTTTCCCCCATTCGATGTAACATATTCTTTATATTTCGTAGCATCAGTCAAATTTGGATCTGTGCCTATTCTAAATTTTACTCCGTCAATCCCCTCACTGGTACGGCTATTTATTTTATCGATATGCAACCGTACTTTAATTGGCGAATTGACAAACGTTACCGTATTATCCGCTTCATTTTCTTTAATCGTTAACCATTGCGTTTTTGATGAATCGGTTGGGATAGAATATCCTGGTCCTGGTTGAACTTCTTCAATTTTTATCATTGTTCCAATTTTAAAAGATACCGTTGAAGTAAAGGTACCATCTGCACCTGTGCTTGCTATATATTTCCAACCTTCCTTTTCATTATCGGTATAATGAAATACTGCTTGAGCAATTGGTTCTTGTGTCTCTTTACTAACTTTTCTTAATTTGAATTTGACAGAGCGCCTTGTATTTTCAATAGTAATAGCGTTCACTCCACTTTTGAGTTTTATTTTTTTAATCGCATTACTTTTAATAAGATAACTCGGTACGCTTTCTTCTTGTAGATACAGGGTTGTCCCAACGTCAAACTTAATCGTTTTTGTATTCCCTAAAGCTCCTGTTTTATCTGTTCGATAAGACATATTACTCTTTGAAGGCCCATAACGAAAAACAACATCTTTTACCGGTTTCCCAGCATCATCCACTTTATTTATGGAAATATAGCCTTTGTCTATTATATTAAAACTTACTTTAAATGTTTGTACATCTGGTAAAATACCACCTCTGATCAGCGTCTGACCAGGACCATTGACAGCATTAAAATATCCCGTCTTGCTATTGTCCCCATGAGAAGGAAACGTTTTTTTAAAATAGATTGTTTGCGTAGTGCCATCATATTGGGCACTATTTTTAAATGTTACTTGCACACTATTATTATTCATTGTAACACCACTAATACCAGCAGATACTTTTTCTACCGTTATGGAAGCGTCTGGATCGGTTAATACTTTATTTGTATCCGTAATCGTCATGGTGTGACTGTCTTCCCCGATTTTACGGGAAGTATTAAACGTTATATCTTTAAAGGAAGGTAGTTTCGTGTACTGGTTGACTTTAGCCATAATATTATTTTTATATGCAGTTAAATCAATGGCACTGTTTGGATGTTTGTGATTTTTTATATTCGTTGGATCTTGTGAGCCAATTTCTTGATACCAATTAATATCCTTTAGTCCTACCGTTTCCCATATTAATGATTGTGCAGCCATATAGTATCTTTTAGAGCCTGACGAATTTACATAATTAATAGCAAAATACGCAATAAGTCTTAATTTTTTTGCTTTATTACTATCGCTTTTATATAACTCCTCTATTTCACCGGTTCGTTTATAAGTACTGCCATGTTTGGCTTCTATACCCGGTTGCACACAAAAATAGTAGTTATTTGATCCATCCATGATAAATCGATAATTTCTATATTCTTCTAACAAATTATCCTTATTAACAACAGCACTTACATGCTTTTCTTTATCTAACGATCCTTTGTACATGATATCCTTACGTATAATAGTAAAAGTATTATCTGTCGCCGTAGGTGCAGGTGCCCCTATAAGGCCATTAGAAATTGTGATATTTTCTATTTTCTTGCTGATATCTTCAAAATCTTCTTCTTGTAATGCTAGAGCAATTTCTTTCTTTTCACTTGCTTTGATATTTTCATATTGAAAACGCCAATCATCACTTTCTCTCGTGGCTATTATTTTATCTTTTGCCATTTCTTTTGTTTTAGCAATATTAAATGATGATACGATTTCATGATTCAAATATACGTTGATATCATAAATTTTATCTTCCAAATTATCCAGTTGATACTTACCCTCTTGATCTGTAATTATCTCAGATACTTTATTGTGAGAGTCATGCTCAACTGCTTCAACCTTTACATTTGCTATCCCTTTATCACCATCATCCCATGTACCGTTATGATTTTTATCATTAAAGATTCTTCCTTTTTGAACAAAGGTACTGATTGTTTCCTGCGTAACTTCATCAGTAGTAATTGCATGTACTTTGGTAGCAAAATATGAGAAGTTAAAATTACTTAATAAAATAATACATGCTAGTACGATAACACCTATTTTATGAAATATACTATGTAATTTATTGCTTATGTTCATGATTTGTTTCCCTCTTTCCCTTTTCTCTCAAAATAATCATTGTCGCTCCTGCTATAACTATAAGAATCAGATATGCATTTTTATTAGTCGTATCACCTGTTTTTGTGTCTTCTTTATCATTAGGATTATGTTCTTGTGATGAATCTGTTTCATTTGTTTGACCGTTATTATTAGGCTCTTTGTCGGGAACGATTATATAGTCATTCCCTGTAGCTTTTGGTAAAACTTTTATTTGATAGAAGGGGCCTTGTTTTTCCCCGTCAACCTCTGTAAAATACGGAAGATGTAGTAAAGATGGTTGTATTTGACCATAGTTATTATTCTTATCAGCTACCAATAGATAAACTCCTTTATCCAATTGAGTAAACGTTAAATGGCCCGATTCATCACTCTTTTGATTCATTATTTCTTTATCTGTAAGTTTTTCTAATATCCTTGTGCAAGTAGTTTCGGCATCTTCAGCTTTTTGCGGATACTCTTTAATACCGTATTTCTCATCAATTTGGGGATTAGCATATTGATCGATAAAACCTACACGGTAAAGATGAAACCCTATATTTTGAATCTTCGAGTTTGCATCATCTTCTAATTTTTTAAGTTCTACCGTTATACTTCCAGAAAAAGTAGCATGCATTATTACTTTTGTAGGTAGAAAAAGAACTAAATAAAAGAGTAAACTAACAATTCCACAAAACTTTACCATTTTTTTCATAAATAATACCTCCTACTTCTCAGTTAAATTCATTTATTTATCTAAATTAAACACCCACTTGTTTAAAATAGTATAATTTAATAAATATCTAATTATCTTATGAAAATTAGATATTTTTTTGTTTGATTTGGAGTTATTTGCGTTATATGTATAGTTTTTCAATAGTTTTATTCACTATCTCATAAATTATGCTTTTTTGAATAATTATCGCTAGATCTTTTGCCTTTTCAAGTCAATCAAATCATACACTGAATTGTGTGAAATTACATTGCTTTTTTTATACAAAACCAATATATATAAAATAGTAGACAATAAAGGCATAATTTAATTCCATAATTATATTGATTTAGAATCGGATAGTTTTAAACGTTAAAAAAACCTCTATATTGGATTATCCAATATAGAGGCACATATCACTGTAAGATTCATTTCATAAATGGGTATACTTAAATAGTAACTGTCTTTACAGGTCTTTTATAAGACTTTCGTTTCGCATTAAATAAGCGATAAGATTTATTGAAGGAAGCAATAACTTCCTGATCTGTTGTTTTTTTCAATCGATAATGACGATGAAAATACTGACTGAGCTCCATCGTCACCTTTTCTGCACCAAAGATATTCAAATGTACTCCGGAATCATTCGTATCCCTTCTCCAATCGATGTTCTTCTCCATGTTCGTATTTAAATCTAAATATGGCAGATGTCGCTCTTTTGCATACAACTCTACTGCCTCTTTTTTACTTTGATTCCATTCTTTGGCACCCGGTACTTTTAATAACATAAGCTTAATATGATTCTTTTTACATATATCATGAATCATATCCATATATTTTTTACTATTCGCATCAAACATCGCCTGTGAAGATGCACGCATATAATTGGTCTTCCCTTTATACGGTTTTTGCTTGTAGCTGCTAATAAAGCCCTTCGTATCATTCATTGGCGAACCAAAGGTTTCAGCTATATCAACCGCATTTATTTCATTATAACGATTATGATATAAAAAGACAGGGAATAATAAACTTATTTTATCAGTTAAAGAAAATTGAAATGCTGCATCTTGAATCATATTAATTTTATTCATCGAAAGTTTCATGTGATCGATAATCTTTCGTTTATTTCCCATAGAATATTTATGATCATTAAATGCGCAATTCACTTCCATAACGACTACTTTGGGCTTTTGCGTTTTTAATGCTTCTTCCAATAAATAATACAAAGCATAGGTTCTTACCGAAGGAGCGCCCAGTGCATAACTGGTAAAACCATTTTCCTTCCACAACTTAGCAGGTATGATACTGCGATACATACTACTATCACCAAGAAATAAAACATCTAATGAGTTTTTCTTTTCTTCATATAAGCCACGTATCGTTTTGCTCATCTTATTATCTTTGGGAATTAATATCAGAGAAAATAAATTTAATAATAGAGCAAAAATAACAATAAAGGATGTAAAGGCTAGGATAGATTTACGTCTGTTTTTCATGATGTTTGCTCCTTTCACTAAAATTCACCATATATAAAATCGCTTGCTTGATAACCATGACCATAAATACCAAATACGATAATGGATACCCCTATGATAAGGATAATACCATAACGCAACAACAGACTTTTCTGATCGAATAATGCTAATAAATTTACACGTCTTTCCTTTAAGCCTGCTATTATAAACATCAATACCAATCCCCATATCAAAATGCCAAAATCAACAAGAGTCAGCCCATGTGCTAAGATATCTGTTTCCTGCATCGTAAAGATCCGCAACAGCATTTGCAAGGCATCATCTAGTGAGTGCGCACGAAAGATCAGCATGCCGCCAAAAACAATCAATACCGTACGTAAGATACAAAAGAGACGATAGCCTTTTCGCTGTTCATGAAGATGCCATGTATCTTTGATTTTCGTAAAAACAGGGGCAAGCAACAAACCCATCATCATAATTAGATAATAATATAAACCATATACAATATATTTCCAGCTGGCGCCATGCCAGAATCCATTGAAAAACCAGACAAAAAAGAGAGGAAATGCGCTTAGGATAAATCTTCCGAAATTCCCTTTCATATGCTTTTTCACAGAACGGTTCAAATTCATATTCATTTTAGATAATGATATTGAATAAAATACGTAATCTTTTAGCCAAGTCCCTAACGTACGATGCCAGCGACGCCAGAATTCAGCTATACTTTTTGAGAAAAACGGTTGTTCAAAATTTTTCTCCATGTGAACACCAAACAAATAGCCAATTCCACGTACGATATCCATAGCACCACTAAATTCAGCATATATTTGTAATGTATATAAGGCAACAGCTAAAAAAGCGGTAAAACCTCCATGCATACCACTAAATACTGGATTCACATATAGCGCAGCTCGATCAGCGATGACTAATTTTTTAAAAAGTCCCCAAAGAATTAGATATAAACCACTCTTGAATTTTATAATGTCAAATTCATTGCCCGCATACAATTGATCGGCTAACTGATCAAAACGTGAGATTGGACCTTCAGTCATTTGTGGGAAGAAGGACAAATACAAAGCAACTTTCCCAAGCTGAGGACTTGCTTCGTATTTTCCTCTATACACATCTACCATGTAACTGATGGCCATTAAGGTATAATAGGAGATTCCAAGTGGCAGTACAAATTTTTTTACTGCGATATTAACATTAACATGCAGTAAAGCATTTATGGCATTCAGATTACCGGCAAAAAAACCGTAATATTTTAAATAGCACAAGATACCAATATTGATTGCCAATACGACGATCAAAATCAGTTGCTTCCGTTTCTTCATCATAGCCTTATAGGCTTTCTTTTGGTCTTTTTCTAAACTTTTTATGGTAGCTTTTTGCAGCTTTATCTGTTTGTTAATAGCTAAGCCGCCGATATATACACTCAAAATACTACCTATCAGGAAAATGATCAATGCCTGCGAGGCCGCAACATAAAAGATGACATTTGCTAAGAGCAAAATACACCATCGCCACTGTTTCGGCGCAAGATAATAAAGCACACAAGATGCTGTCACTAACAGCATGAATGGCAGCGATATCAATGACATGATACAAATCCTATTCTTCCATTAATCGCTCAATCAGCGCATATAGCTTTTCTACATCATTGAAAACCTCTGGCTGTACTTCCATAACTGGAATTTCAACATCAAATTCATCATCGATAGCCGCAATGATTTCAACGATATCGAAGGAATCCAAAATACCATCCTCAATAAGTTTCTTTTCTTTTTTAAAATCGACTCCTGGCTTCATATCTTCTAAGATTGCTAGTAATTTCTCCATATTTTTTATCCTCCTGCATACATAGCTTTTAAAGCTTTCCGATCTATTTTCCCATTTGCATTATAAGGCATGCGTTTTATAGGAATAAATTTATTGGGCCACATGTAATTGGGCAGCTTGGCCTTTGCCTGTTCCAAAATTTCTTTTTCTGTTAAATTTTTGCCCTGATAATATAAGATGATCCATTTCGCTTGTGTATCATAGATACACGCACAGGCATCCATCCCCTCTATCGCAAACATAGCGGTTTCAATTTCACCAAGTTCAATGCGATATCCCATATGCTTGATTTGAAAATCCTTACGTGATAAGTACATCAGCTCACCGTATTCATTGTATTTCACAATATCACCACTGCGATAAATAAGCTCTGGATAATGAGGCTGTAATGGATTTTGAATAAACACTTCGCTTGTTTTCTCCACTTGATCATAATATCCATTTGCCAAAAAACTTCCTCGTACACAAAGTTCACCGGCTTCATCGCCTTTTGCTTGTGTACCATCTTCTTTTAGCACAATAACATCACAATTGTTACAAGCATTTCCGATTGGCAAAGCTTCATCATCCGCAAAATCACGGTTTACAATATAATACGTACAAATATCGGTAACTTCTGTTGGACCATATAAATTTGCATATAAAGCATCAGGTAAATGTCTGCGCCAGATATTTAAAATCTTTGTTGGCATTACTTCACCTGCAAACAACACCTTTTTTACATCTTTAGGCGGCAATACTTCTAAACCTTTTAAGTTTGCCACGATACCTAAAGCACTCGGCACCCAGTAAATGGTATTGATCTTATTTTGAATCATGCAGTCCAAAAGCTTTGCCGGAAAAGAGAAATAAAGTTTTGGCAGCAAATAAAGACTAGCACCTGATAAAAGGGTTGCATAAATATCAAGCACAGACATACTGAAATAAAACGGTGTCTGATTACCAAAGATCGTTGTTTCATCGATTGCAAAGGTTTCAACAACCCAATGGGCATAGGCAAGCACACTGCGATGTGATACAACTGTTCCTTTCGGAATACCGGTAGAGCCGGAAGTAAACAATACATATGCCGGATCCGTATCAATCATTTTTCTTCGCCTGGATAATAAGTTTGCTTCTTCTATCGCATAGGTCTTGTTTTCTTCATAAAGCAACAAATCTCCTTTAAAATTTAACTTTTCGGCTGTTTTCCATTGCTTATGATCGCTAATAAGCAGGCTTGGCTGCAACGTATTTAGAATACATTCCATACGCTCAACGGGCATCTTTACATCTAAGATCGTATAATAATTTCCACTATATAACACTCCAATCATTGATACGAGAGCCTGAATGCTTTTATCAATCAAAATGACAACAGGCTGATTCTGTGATGGTATTTTTTCTATAATCTTGCAAGCAATCGCTTTTGCTTCATTGACAAACGCTTTATATGTAATGCTCTTTTCCGGTTCCATCAGCATTGTTTTATCAGGATAACGAGAACAACTGTTTTCTAGCATCTCTACTATATTCTTCATAACAATTAGCTCCTTTACATAAGAAGGAAACACCCTTCCTGTTCACCTGTATTATAGCATCTAGTAGCGTTTTTACTTCTTAAGGGTTCTTAATTCTAAATGACATATATGTCACTTTTATCCTTACATTGTCCTACAAAGAAAAAAAGTCATTTTTACTTATGTTAGAATTATCGGTAAATAAAACCTAAAAAAAAGTAAGCTAACATGCTTACTAAACAAACACATCATGTAAAAAAGTCATGTTCTGGGAGTAACATGACTTTTTTAAAGAAAAAGGATTCATCTAAGGCTGGCTGGTAACAGCCTTACATTATGGTATTGCAGATAGTATTATTATAGTCTCTTTATCTGCATTTTTATTATAGAATGAAAAAATAGTAAAATTTAGCTATCTTTAGCAATTCTTTGTGTTTAACCCCATATAAAGCTATTATTCCTTGTTCTCAAAGGTATTTTTATATACCTTTGGGGTAACGCCGGTATAATTTTTAAATACTTTAGTGAAATAATTTTGCCCTTGGAATCCTACTTCATAAGCGATTTCTTTTATACGTTTATTTGTTTTCAGTAATTCTTTACTAGCCTCTACACGTCGTTCACTCACCAGTTCCGTAAATGTTTTATTCAAAGAGCTGCTGAGTAATTTGGAAATATAATAAGGCGATACCTGTAATGCATCAGCCATATCACTTAATGTAATTTGTTTGCGATAATTACTGTCAATATAACGAATGGCATGACGTACCAGTAAATTCGTATTACGGAATTTCTCCTCAGCAATTAGATCATATAAGCGATGTATTTGCATATGTAAATATAAAGGTACTTCTTGGTGAATACTGCTTGTCACACGCAAAGGTGTAATTTTGACTTTAGTAAAATCAATTTCCGGATATTGTTTTTCACAACTGTTTTTCAAAGACGTAATTAATTCAGATACATCTTTATACAATTGTTCTTTTTCCTCCTGAATCAGTTGAAGACTTAATTGATTCAAATGTTTTTTTAAAGATTCTTCATCCATCTTCTGAAATGCTTTCATGAATACTTCTACCTGTGTAGCAATATTTACCGCATTTTCTTCACTGCTTTTTTCATCTTCCATCAATAGCTTCAAAGCTGGCTGTGCCTGAGCACTTAATCGATCTCTTGCCAAATCAAAGGAATGATGGAATTTTATTAATTCACAAACAATAGGACCAATACCAATTACGACATCCTTATATTCACTACGCAAACCATCGATATATCCTGCCAGCTGTCGGACTTCCTGTTGGTCAATCGGACGCTCAAAAAGGATAAAGAAAATTTGCAGTCCATGAAACAATTCTTTGATACAGCGATATCCCTGCTTTTTAAAGTTTTCACAAATGGTATCCATGGCTGTGGTATGAAAAGCACATGTCAAACTCTGCATGATCATACAAAAACCACTACAGATATGGGGACTTAATAGTCGTAAAGAACGTTTTAATTCTAATTCGTTCTCATTTGAGATGATCGCATACAAACATTCATTTTCAACTACTGGAGTAATTTTTTCAATCTTCTCCAATAATTCATCATGCTGTTGCTGCTCTTTACGTTTTTCTCGATGCTGGTGTATCAATCTATCTACGACTTCTTTCAAATGTTCTATGTTGTATGGCTTTAAAATAAAATCGCTCACACCTAGGCGAATGGCCTCTTGTGCATATTCAAAATAGTTATAACTGGATAATACAAGGAAGGAAGTGTCTTGTTGCTGTTGTTTAATTCGCCGTATGACTTCTAAGCCATTGATTCCCGGTATATTGATATCGGCTAAGACAATTTCCGGCTTTTCACGTTCAAAAACATCCAATGCTTCTTTCCCGTTTTTCGCCATATACAATCCTTTTAAAGTAAAGTTATCGTGTAAGATTTTATAAAGTGTCTCGCGTTCAATTTGCTCATCCTCGATTATTAAAATTTTATACATCAGGAACGCCTCCTTAGATCAATCTTAATATTAATCTCAAAGCCACAGTTTTCCAGACTATTGATGATAATGCTCACTTCATCACCATAAAATTTCTTCAAGCGGCTGGTAACATTATATAAGCCCAGATGCACACGATCATCGCTTCCTTTGGCATAATCATTTAAAATTAATTTTTCCAATTCATCTGAGGCCATACCAACACCATTATCACTTACACTGATGATTACATGATCGTTTTGCTGCGTAACCTCAATCATGACCTCACCATCTTCCGTAACATCCTGTAAACCATGGAGAACTGCATTTTCAACAAGCGGCTGTAAGATCATGCCCGGCATGCGTATATCAGGAAGATCCTCTTCTGCCTCGACAATAAAGCGAATGCGTTCTCCATAACGTTTTGCCTGAATATAATTATAGTTTTCAATAGCCGCTAATTCTTTTTTCAAACTGCTGATACGGCTGGTATTATCCAAAGCATAACGCAACAGACGGCTGGTGCGTTCCATCAGTTCACTTGTTTCATATGCGCCTTCACTATAAGCCTTTTTATAAATCATATTCAAGGTATTAAATAAGAAATGGGGATTAATTTGATTTTGCAATACCCGCAATTCACTTTGCGCAAGCAGTTCATCTTTTTTCAAATTCTCGTTTTGCTGCTCCAATACACGTTTCTCCAAATCAGATTTATCATTTGCATATTGAATATTTTTTTGTATACTTCTTGAAAGGTCCTCTAACGCCAAACAAAGCACATTCATTTCTTTGTTTACATTGGAAATTTTTGATAAGTCGTATTCACCCATTTTAATGCGATTCATATTATTCATGATTTTCTCAATCGGATCTGTCATCGAACGAATCATCGTAATGGAAAAATAAGCAAGCCAGGTAATCACAAACAGAATAAAGAATAAAGATACCAGATGCAGCGTTCGCTGATTATCATTTACCGCAATTTTCTGCAGCTGCATATCTTCGGTTACGATATCATAATATTCTCCACTTGTCTTTGCTATCAGCTCATATTCATGTATTAACTTCTGATACTTCTGATTAAAGTCTTCTTCTTGCTGTAGATTACTGGCAATAACCAATTCGGCATCGATATAATACTTATCAATCATATTCTGCAAGAGTTCAAAACGCCATTTTCGCTCATTCCCTTTCAGACTCAGCATGATCTTATCTAAATTTTTTCCGGATGCATTATAAGAATCACGAAAAGCTTTATAATTTGCATCACTGGGCTGATATAAATAGACCTGAAAATTATCATTCATTTCCTTCACATGAAAATAAAAGCCATTTAAATCATTGTAGCTGACATAGGTATCATTAAACTTATCAATAATTCGTATATTCAGCATGACATATGTCGAACAAACAAAGGCTACAATGACGATTAACATGAGATTGTAATTAAAAATCTTATCGCTGAAGCTTTCCAGCTGATCATTATGACGCAACCACCGTTTCATCATTCCTTCAGCTCCTTTTCATATGTTTTTAGATTTCCTTTATTAAGCAATAGAATTTGCGCTGGCTGAAGCTCTTTCACCGGTTCTTTTCCATTTCTTACATACTCATATAACATCTCCACGGAATCATATCCGTAACGATAAAAAGATGTAACTATGCTTCCGGCAATTTTACCTTCTTTGATCATCTTTACCGTATCATCCATATCATCAACACCATAGATCAGCAGATCATCTTGCATATTCAGATATTCACGCGCCATCACACAGCCAATCGCACTTTCACCAGCAAAATTTAACGTGATATTTAAATTTTTTTCTTTTTGTAAAACGCTGATCCATTCATTACGTGAACGGGATTGATCTGACTTAGATTCACTGATTGCAACAATTTCAAAACCGCCCGGATGTTTTTTAAATACCGTACGGACGGATTCAATCTGCTGTTTGGCCAAATCGAAATCTTGTTCCGATACCTGAATACCTATGCGCAGATGTTCATTTTTTCCTATCCGTTTTTCAATATCCGTCAAAAGCATCTGTGCCTGTTGTTCAAAATCCTTACAAATAGTTGCAAGGGGCTTTGCGTCTTCTACCGGTGAATCAACAAGAACGATCGGTACATTTTGCTCCATTGATTCCATGATATATGTTTTCTTGATAACTCCCTGTGTAATAATACCATCTGCTTTTTTCAAAATTGCTGTCTGAATTACATCCTCCATTTGTTCTGTTGAAATTTTGATTGGTCCTTGCCAATCACATTGTATATGATGTAGATCACAAGCATCCTGCATACCGCTTTTTGCCTGCAGCCATAGGGTATGTGTAGATAATGGTGTTGCAAACACAAAATATAATGGTTTTTCTGTTTCCTTCTTCGTTGTTTGACATCCGCACAAAAGCATGAGCGATGCCGCTAGTACTGCTTTTTTCATATGTAATCCCTTTCCTCTTTTCATTATTTTAACATAGTTAAGCATAAAAAAAAATGATTCTTGAAAGGGATTGTAAGAATCATTTCTTTCCACCACATGTCGCTAAAATCAAGGTCCTCACACCATGATTCCTCATCTTTTTCCTTGAACTGACTCATGTCATAGGGTTTTCTTAAGAAAAGATGTGCATACAGATGATGCTGTACTGCGGGGTTGCTATCCGCTAATTACAAAATAATTATATCTTACGAAATAAGAAATATCTTGTCATTTTTAGCAAATTATTGTCGTAAGCGCTACAATCAGATTCTCACATCTCACATATTTTTTTAATTTTGCTAATTTCAATGCCAAAAGAGCTATGCGCTACATTTTATCTTATCGATAAGAGGTACGACACCTTCTTTTTATTGACGATTTCAATGCCCTACATTTGAATTTACGTACTCATAAGCATACAATTCGTATCCTATTCAGCATGCGATCTCTTATCTATTTCAACATACTTCCCACACAACGATTAGCGATCCTCTTAGAATCTCTTATATTGTATTCCTAATAAAGCAAAAAAGGATATCTTTGCGTGATATTACCCTTCAAAAGTTAGACTCACTTTAGGAGGTCACTACAATAAGATACCCTTTTCAATGATTAATCCACTGCTTTTTTAACTAAATCAAGTACTTCTTCAGCAGTAGCAAGTTTTAATGCTTCATCAGCAAGTTTTGCTGCTTCATCTTTGCTTAAACCGTTTACCATCTTACGTGCTTTCAGAATTTGTGTAGCAGACATTGAGAATTCATCCAATCCCATACCTAACAGCAAAGGTACAGCATATGGTTCTCCAGCCATTGCGCCACACATACCAGCCCATTTGCCTTCTTTATGTGCACCATCAATCGTCATCTTGATTAAACGCAATACAGATGGATTGTATGGCTGATATAAGTAAGATACATGCTCACTCATACGATCTGCGGCCATTGAATACTGAATCAAATCGTTTGTACCAATAGAGAAGAAGTCTGCATGTTTAGCAAAGTTATCCGCATTAACAGCTGCAGCAGGAATTTCCACCATCATACCAACTTCGATATTATCGGCAACCTTTACACCTTCGGCAATCAATTTTGCCTTTTCTTCTTCATAAATAGCTTTTGCGTCACAGAATTCTTTTACGGTTGCAATCATCGGGAACATGATGCATAATCTACCATAAACACTAGCACGAATCAAGGCACGCAACTGTGTACGGAAGATATCTGTACGATCCAGACACAGACGAATTGCACGATAGCCTAAGAATGGATTCATTTCTTCTGGGAATTCAAAGTATGATAATTTCTTATCTCCACCGATATCTAAGGTACGAACAACGACACGGCGTCCTTGCATACCTTCTAATACAGCCTTATATGCTTCAAACTGCTCTTCTTCTGTTGGGAAGTGATCGTTGTCCATATATAAGAATTCCGTACGGAATAAGCCTACACCTTCACCACCGTTTTTCAATACACCTTCAACATCTTTAAAACCACCGATATTACCAGCTAATTCAACTTTATGTCCATCTGTTGTGACAGATTCCGCATTCACTAAAACTTTTAATGCTTCTTTTTCTTCAGCATAAGCCTTTGCTTTTGCTTCATATTTCTTAATTGTTTCTTCATCAGGATTTACAAATACTTCGCCATCTAAAGCATCCAGGATTAATGTATCCCCATGTTCAACAGCGCTCAGGATATCTCCACATCCTACAACTGCTGGTATTTCTAAAGAGTTTGCCATGATGGCAGAATGACTTGTTTTACCGCCAATACTAGTCGCAAAGCCTTTTACAAATGTATTCAGCTGTGCCGTATCTGATGGTGTTAAATCATAAGCAACAATAATAGAATCTTCACTGATGCTTGATAAATCAGGAATTGTCAGTCCCAGCAGGTTACATTTCAAACGATACGTAACATCCTTGATATCCGCAGCTCTTTCACGGAAATAATCATTATCCATAGACTCAAACATAGCTACCATCTGGTTGGCAACCGTATCAGCAGCATATTCTGCATTTACTTTATCATTTTCGATCATGCCGACAATCTGTGATGCGAATTCAGGGTCACCAGCCATCATCAGATGAGCATCAAATACAGCCAGTTCTTCTTCAGACAGACGTGCTGCTGCTCTTTCTTTTACACCCTCGATATCTGTTTTTGTCTTTTCGAGTGCTGCATTGAATTTTTCAACTTCAATTGCAGGATCTCCTTCTTTTTTAACGATCTCAACTTTTGGAGATTCCAATTTGTATGCTTTTGCGATGGAAACTCCCGCTGATGCTGCAATACCTTTTAACATAAGTACATCCTCCTCTTACTCTTGCAACTTATAAAAAAAGTGTTTTATATTGATAGAAACGTGGTTTTCTAAACGCTTCCATATCTCTATCTCTATATTAAATAATAACATTTTTTAAGCCGTTAAGCAACGAAAGAATGCATGTAAAGCCATGTTTTTCTTCTTATCAAACATCTCTTTCTCATAGTTGATACACCACCAATTTTGATCTGCTGGTAAAAAATACTCATTCATCATCAATATACACTCCTCCCTTTTCAGCTTAAGCAGTGCCTGATTAATTATTTCATGCAGTTCATATAGCCTTTCAATGTCTTTGCAAGTGCGTAAATAATCACGGCGATATAATTGTGCCAGATAATTTGCTTTTGCATGCAATTGACTCATAGATTCCATGTGTCATCACTTCCCTCTACTTATCTATACGACACAAAGTGTATAAAAACGTAATTTTTCTTCCTTTTTTATCAATTTGCCTAAAAAAAGATGTCCTGCTTTCACAAGACATCCGTATATCAACGAAGGAAAATCAGCCAGAGCACAAAATAAATAATGGCACAGGCAATCAGAATAGGAGGTAAAAACGTGATAAATGCCGCAATTACCATTGCTAACATATCATGTTTTTCTAGATCCACATCCTTTAATTTATCTTCATCAACTTTATTTAAACGATTTTTTATTTCGCGTGCCTTTTTGAGAATCACTTTTTAAGACTCCTTAAATGACATGCGACAAAGTGTTCAGGCTCAATTTCCACCCATTCCGGACGTTCACATTTACACTTCTCCATAGCATATTTACAACGTGTATGGAATTTACATCCTTTTGGAGGATTTACCGGACTAGGAATATCTCCTTCCAAAATCTGTAATTCTTTGTTATGGATATCGGTTGTCGGAATAGCATTTAATAAAGCCTCTGTATATGGATGTAATGGGTTGCGGAAGATATCTTCTGATCTAGCGCTTTCCACCATGTTACCTAAATACATAACACCGATACGATCGGAAATATACTTCACGACACTTAAGTCATGAGAGATAAACAAATACGTCAGATTCTGTGTTTCTTTCAATTCCTGCAACAGGTTTAATACCTGTGATTGAATAGAAACATCCAGTGCGGAAACCGCTTCATCACAGACAATGAATTTAGGATTCAAGGCTAATGCACGGGCAATGCCGATACGCTGACGCTGTCCACCAGAGAACTGATGTGGATAACGATGGATGAAATAAGCCTCCAGACCACATTTATCCATGACCTCGATAATGTAATCTTCTAACTCTTTACTTCCTTTTTTAAATTTCTTTTGTCCAACTAATGGTTCCGAAATAATCTGTCCGACAGTTAAACGAGGATTCAAAGAAGAATATGGATCCTGGAAAATAATCTGAAGATCCTCACGTAAGATACGCATTTCTTCTTTTGTCAATCTTGGTAATTCAATACCATGTTCCCACATCGCATCAATCTTAGCAAAGTTCTCGTTTGAGCGATAGCTGTCTTTCATCTGTTCAATGGATTTTAAGATGGCATCATGCTTCGCTTCTGCTGCTTTAAGTTCTTCTGCACTGGCATTTTTCTTTTCAAGCTGTGCAACATTACAGCCGGCCTTATATTCTTCCAATAATAGTTTGGATACTTCACTATAATTGTCAGAGAAAACCAGACCACCACATAAGCGATATAAATGGCGCATTGCGGCATCATAAGCATCAACAGATGTATGATTTGGATCTTCGTTATTAATCTTGCTTTCTAAATGCTTCGCTTTTTCATGTAATTTGGCCAAGTCATTTAAATCTTTTTCATAATACTTTGGCTGATATTCATATACTGTACGTCCAAAGTATACCGTATCACCGCGTGTCTGATCATATAATTGCAACAAGACACGTCCTAAGGTTGACTTACCACAGCCGGATTCACCAACCAGTCCATAAGTTTCGCCTTCATGGATCGTAATGGTGATACCGTCATTTGCCTTTACATACAGCTGTTCTTTCTGTAATAAAGATTCTTTCTTGACAGGAAAATACTGTCGCAGATTTGCTATCTCAATCAGTTTTTTCTTTTCCATTACTTGTTACCTCCTCTTTTGACAGGGAAGAAACAACGAATCTGATGATTAGGTCCGATTTCCTTCAACTCAGGTTCTTCGTTTCGACATTTCTCTGTGGCATATTTGCATCGAGGAGCAAATTTACATCCTTGTGGCAATGCTAACGGATGCGGCACAGAACCAGGGATAACATCCAGTTTTTCACCACGCTTGGTATTCAAACGCGGAATGGATGTCAGCAGTCCTTCTGTATATGGATGGATATATTCGCTATCCATAAAGATATTGTCAACAGGTGCAGTTTCAACGACCTGACCACAATACATAACGGCAACATCATCTGCCATCTGATTGATAACTCCAAGATCGTGCGTGATAAACATGATTGCTGTACCTGTTTCAGCTTTTAATTCATTCATCAGCTTTAAGATCTGCGCCTGAATCGTAACATCCAGTGCAGTTGTCGGTTCATCGGCAATTAACAGTTTTGGCTTACAAGCAAGTGCCATAGCAATCATGACACGCTGGCGCATACCACCGGATAATTGGAATGGATAGGATTTGTTGACAGTTTCCGGATTGGCGATTTTTACTTGTTTCAGCATTTCGATACTGCGTGCTTCTGCTTCCTTCTTATTTAAGCCCTGATGCAACATCAGAACTTCACTAATCTGACGATTAACAGTAAATACCGGGTTCAGAGACGTCATTGGCTCTTGGAAGATAACAGAGATATCGTTACCACGAATTTTCTGCATTTCCTTTTCACTAAGCTCAGAAATGACTTTACCCTCGAACTTGATTTCACCTTCATATATTTTCTGATTATTTTCAAATAATTTCAAGATACTCATTGCTGTCTGACTTTTACCACTGCCAGACTCACCTACTACACCAAGTGTACGACCTTCTTCAATCGACAGGCTAACACCGTTGACTGCCTTAATCAGACCTTTTTTGGTATCAAAATAGGTGTGCAGATTATTAATTTCCAGTAATTTCATGTTCTTCACCCCTACTTCTCATTCTCTTTTGGATCTAAGGCTTCACGTAATGCATCGCCGACCAGGTTAACACCCAATGCGGCAATCACGACGCAGACAGCAGGTGTGATCCATTGCCACCAATAGTTCTCGATAACGATCGCTCGCTGCGCTCCATTTAACATGTTACCCCACGACGGCATCGGTTCTTGAACACCAAAGCCCAGGAAGGATAATGCAGCCTCCATCAGCATCTTATCGGCATAACTTAAGGTCATATTTACGATACAGATATTCATAACGTTTGGTAAGATATGACGGACAATGATAGAGCCTTCTTTAATACCCAAAGCACGTGCAGCAAGTACGAAGTCCTTTTCACGTTCGATCAATATCTGTGCACGTACTAATCGTGCCATACCTGGCCAGGAGATAACACCCAAGATAATCATAATCAGATACATTTTCTGATCAGTTGACAAATCATTTCCAAGTGATGCCGATAAGGTGATAACCAAAGGCATAAATGGAACAGAACTTACAATTTCCGTAAAACGCATCAGCAGATTATCAACCTTGCCGCCTTTAAATCCGGAAATCATACCGATCAATAAACCAAGAACGGTTTCAATGATAACTGCGATGATACCAACAACTAAGGTAACACGACCACCATGCATTAAACGTGTGAAATAATCACGACCTTGAGCGTCTGTACCTAATACATAACCATCATTTCCCCATGCGTGGATTTCATTGTTGTTATCCACAGCATAATTTTGGAAATAACCACTGAAAACCTGCTTGATATTCGTTGCACTGCTAGGTACACTGATATCATTTAAGTCATCATTTCCCCATGCATACACTTTACCACTTTCACCAACAGCAAATAACGCATTACGGCTTCCGGATACATCAACGACTTTTTCATTGATTGCCGGTACACCATCACGCATATTATCGCCATTTGCACCCCATACATGGATCTTGCCTTGGTCATCAAGCGCAATACCGTTTGCATAAGACATTTTTGCTTTTACGATTTTAATGCTGCCATCTGTTAATTCTTTTGGCACATCTGAGAATTCATTACCGGAAACACCCATGGTTGCAATGGTTCCATCTTTTAATAAAAGAACCATATTGTAGCTGTTTGCATCAACAGCCGCAACTCTTCCTTGAATTTCGGAAGGTACATAATCCATGTTGTTTGCGCCGGTTGCACCTAAAATAATTACATTTCCTTTATCCGTAACAAGTGCTGTATATTTATCACTTGCCGATACATCAATAACCTTTTCATCGCTTTTCAGCTGGGCTTTGGCTTCATAAGTCAATTCTGCCTGATGGAAGTCGTTCTTACCCCAACCGATAACTTCACCGCTGTCTGTCAATGCCACCACATGACGGTCACCAGCAGCAATTTTTACCACATTCGTTCCTAAATTGCTTGGAACTTCTGTAGCTCCATCAGTATCTTTACCCCAGGCATATACTTTTCCATCATCAGTTAAGGCAACTGAGAATGTAATACCTGAACTGATTTGTACAATCTTCTTTCCTTCTAATTCTGAAGGAAAATCTAAATAACCGGTACCCGGTCCGATATTTTGCAGGATAGGTTCCTGATAAACCGGATCCATTTGACGGAACATACCGCCAATATAAGCAAAACTGAAAATACCAATGAATAAGATCAAACCAATAATGGTAAACTTATTATGTATGAAGTTGGAGAAAATGACCTTAGAAGGTGATTTGATTTCTTCCTCTTCAAATACATTTAATTCTTTTTTCTTTCCACCAAAGGAGAACAGACGTTTGAACATTCTGCCAAAGGAAGAAAAGATTGATTGCTTTTGCTTGTTGTCTTTCTTTTCCATCTGTTATCCTCCTAATCTAACTTCACACGTGGATCTACTAAAGCATACGTGATATCCGCAATAAAATTGGAAATCAAGTAAATGACTACGTAGAACAGGTTCATGGATACAACCAGCCACAAGTCACGTTTTTGCAGACCCTTCAACAAGATGAAACCTAAACCATTCCATTGGAATACGGTTTCTGTAATCATGGAACCACTAAACAGCATACCGATCTGTGTGATAACAATGGTTACAACAGGAATCAACGCATTGCGGAAAGCATGAGAATATACGATAACTTTCTGGCTTAAACCTTTTGAACGTGCTGTTCGGATGAAATCCTGACTCAATACTTCCAGCATTGCATTACGCACATAACGCATCGTACCGGCTAACTGGATGACGGTCAGGGTCGTAACAGGCAAGATCAGATGCCTGAACCAGGAAGTAATATAGGCTCCTGTAGATAAGCCTTGCTCTGGCATACCAAAAGAAGGCAGCCAGCCTAATTTGAAGGCGAAAATGAAAATAAGACATAAACCGACGAAGAACGTTGGTACACTCATACCGATTAATGAGAATACCTGCCAGAATTGATCGAAGAACGATCCTTTCTTTACGGCAGAGCGGATACCTACCAAAATAGAGATTCCTAATGAAAAAATCAAAACAAAGAAGTTTAGGAATACGGTATTCTTTAATGGTTCTGCAACTACGTTTTTCACTTCTGTTTGATATGTAGAGGATACACCTAAGTCACCATGTGCCAGGTTACCCATCCATTTTACATACTGTGTTACAACATCTTGGTCAAGTCCAAGACTCTTTCTTGCTGCTTCTACTCGTGCGTCATATGTTTCCGGTCGTCCACCTTGTACCATTAACTTCGCAGGGTCTCCAGGCATCAGCTTTGTTAAACCAAACAGCATGATGGAGATAATAAAGACCACCGGGATCAATGACAAGATACGCTTAACTGTATATCTAAGCATTGTAATTCTCCTCTCATTTATAAACACTAAGAAAGAAGATAGCTTTTTGGAGCCATCTTCTCCCTCGTGTGTTTCGATATTACTTCAGACGTACTGCTTACTCAATTGAGAAATTGCAGATACTGTTTGCCCAGTTACGGAATGGAGTAGTCTTGAATCCTTTTACCTTGCTGGCAGCGAAGTCATAGTAATCGTTCGTGTAAGTTGGAATTGTTGGCAATAAGTAGTTCCAACGTTTCTGATATGCTTTCCAGTTTTCTGAAAATTCTTTTTCATCTTTAGATGCTTTCAAGTTTTCAATAGCCTTGTTCAATTCAGCATCATTTAAACCATAAGGGTTGAAGTTTGCTACTTTTTCATATTTACCATGGTAGTCAGCTTCTGGATCTGGTACTTCGTTGAAGCCAGATGCCATGTTATATACGTTGTATTTAACTTCAGCTTTTTGTTTCTGGTAATAGATGTTCATCATTGTTTCAAAGTCTTTAACTGTAATTTCATATTTGATACCAACCTGAGGAGCGTTCTTTGTCAGCTGCAGTTTGATATTGTCAGTAATGGTATTCTTTTCAGAACCTAAGTGTGAAATCAACAGAACTTCACCTTTGCTGTTGTAACGCAGGTAATCTTTGCTAGCTTTCTTAGCATCGAATGGAGTTTTTCCATCTTTTTCATACTTATAATCAGATTTGTCTAATGCTTTGTTAGCGTTAGCAATTGAGAATGAATATGTGTTCAGGTTCTTGTCAACCCATTCTTTGTTGTCAATATAAACTTTCTGAGCTGCACCGTAGTCAGAGTAGCATGGTTTACCATAAGCACCCATAGCTGCCTGAGCAATCTTGTTTGTATCTACGATGTAAGCTAAAGCCTGACGTACGTTAACGTCTTTTGTAGCTCCATAGTAGCAAGACATTGGCATGTTACCATAACCATTACGTGGGTAACTAGAGATTGTGAATTTATCTCCTTGTGCTTTTACTTTATCGATTTTTTCAGCTTCGATTGCACCGGCAACGATGTCAACTTCTCCAGCAACCAGAGTATCTACATCCTTGTCCATGTCAATTGCTTTAACTGTAATCTTTTCAATGCTTGGTTTTTTACCTTCCCAGTTTCCAGCATACTCTTTATTCAGAGTTAACTGTACCTGCTGGTTCTTGAAGCCTTCAAATTTGTAAGGCCCGCAAGTTACGGTAGGGTTCTTTAAGAAAGTATTCTTTACATAATCAGCGATAGCTGCCTGATCTTTCTTAGCGATCTTAGCACCTTTGTCATCACTAGTGATCTTCACATCTTTAGCAACAACGTGAGCTGGTAATGGGTAACTCCACAAGAAGTTCTTTTCCCAGTAGTAAGGTAAGTTCTTAGCAGCGATTGTGATTGAGAAGGAATGATCATCAATCAACTTAACGCCTGAGAATGTTTCTGTTTTTCCTGCACTGAATGCGTCGTAACCTTCGATTTCGTATCCTGTTGGGTTACCATTTGCATCAATCCAAGATTTTGATGCACGCATCAAGTAAGTCATTACATAGTCATTTGCTGTAACAGGTTTTCCATCATTCCATTTCAAACCATCGTTCAGTGTAACTGTGAATGTTTTAGAACCGTCTTTGTTGTTCTTAACTGCAGGTTCACCTTTCAGTGTTACCTTCGTTTCCCATTTAATGTTTCCATCATTGTCAACAATAACTGGGTTGTATCCATGAATTAAGTCACGGATGGATTTGTCATAAGAGTTATTTCCAAAACCTTCGATGAATTCACCGTTCATTTTGTCCTGTCCTACGACAAGTTTGTTTTCTGCCTTGCTGCTGCCACAACCAGCAAGTGAAACCGTCATTAACGCTGCGACTGCAAGAGTTAATAGCTTTTTCATATTTTTCCCTCCTATCATTCCTGATAATGACCATATTATACTCTAAAAGAATTGAAAATACAATATTTTTTCGGTCATTTTCACACAAATTGATTGAAATTTTTTACACTTGTGTGTAACATGTTTACATTTTTGTGAAAATTACCATATGACACCGCAATGCAATTCATCATTTTCAAACATTTGTGGAAATGTGTACACCAATAATAAACAGCGCTTACGCACCTATAAATTCCATGTTTTAAAAAAAAGAGAAGTTACTTACCATCGTAAGCACTTTCTCCTACTTGTTTATTCGGTTGTAAACATATTGACTTGCCATACGGGCTAGGATATGTAGAATCCAAGCAATCATTTGGTAAGCGATACCATCAATTCTTCATGCTTTGTATTCCTTATATACATAACTTTTATTAGAATACGTGCCATCAAGTTTATATAAATCTTCTTCGTCTTATTTTTCAATGGATTTCATATATAGAAAAATACTTACCGCATTCATCACGAGATCGTTTAGGACAAGATATCCCGCTAAGGCTAAATTTTTAAATGCCAAAATGGTATAGCCTGCAAGGATGCCGATATTCAAAAATGTCAACATCTTTCGTTCTTCTTTGGTACTGGACATCATCATACGGCCAAATTCCATGACATGATAGTGTTTTAAAAGATAGCTGTCCATAAAAAGCAGTAACATCCAAAAAAATAGCTTATCCGGAGTATACGTATAAAGGAACAGTGGCATGCAGATAAGCTGTACGACACAGACCTTGATGGCTTCTTTCATGGCATTATGTTTCATTAAGATCCCTTTCCTTCCTTACTATTATAACAGAAATTTCCATAGGCGTCTGAGCGATCTGTTAATGGATCAGAAAAGGGAAGAAGCTATGACATTGATTTCAGAGATCATTAGGAACGATTGCTACTTTTGCCACGCAATTTTTTACGTGCAAAAATCATTTTAAAATCATGGGCATGGAAGGGAAATAAGGGATAAAAATAAGAGGTATGCGTAATCGTTTTATTAGATGCTAAAATAAAAGCCATAATGGCTAGCCCAATCCATAGTCCAAAACGTGGCAAAAGGGCAATGATGATAAGCATCATCATTCGCATAAATTTAATGGCATATCCTAATTCATAACTAGGCTGAGTGAAGTTCGCTAAGGCCACAAATGCCATATATAAAATTATTTCCGGAGCTAACCATCCGGCATTGACCGCAAAATCGCCAAGGATCAATGCCCCTATGATACTAAAGGAGGAATTTAAGGAGCTTGGGGTATTTAAGCTGGCAAGCTTTAAAGCATCTATTCCTAATTCTAGCATTAACAACTGTAAGATAATAGGAAGATTCATATTATCCTGAATTAAAGCGAATTGAAACCAATCCGGAGCGAAATCCGGATTGCAGTTAAGATAATACCAGATTGGTGTCACAAACAAGGTTAAGAAAAAGACCATGATTCGAATAAGACGTAAATAGCTTCCGGTAATCGGAGGAAGATAATAATCCTGAGCTTCCTGCACAAAATCAAAAAAAGTCGTTGGTAAAATGAGTACCGAAGGTGAATTATCAATCATAACGATGACCTTTCCTTCTAGGACATTACTGGCAGCAGCATCCGGACGTTCGCTATAGCGAACCTTAGGGAAAGGATTTAACCATTTATGTGGGACAAGTGCTTCGGCAATGCTTTCCTGTGCCATGGTTAACGCTTCTACTTGTATCTGCGATAACTTATGGCGAATATCCTGCACCAATGCATCATCTGCCAACCCTTCCATATAACATAAGACAATATCCGTTTTACTGATAGAACCGACACTGTGATATTCCATATGTAAGCGTGTGTCACGGATACGGCGGCGAATTAAGGCTGTATTAAAGACCAACGTTTCGACAAAGCCATCACGGCTGCCGCGTAAGACTCGATCATCTTCGGGCTCAGCCATACTGCGGGTAGGATATGTTCTGGCATCAATCACAATGCCTTCTTCATAGCCATCAACGATCATTAATACCGAACCGCTTAATACCGCTGTAATCTGTTTCTCTTCCTCAGCAACCACATCGGTTTCTAAATAGGAGACAAAACGATCACAAAATACATAAACACTTTCCTGTTGTACCGTTGTTTTCATATCTGCCTTTAATAAGAATTCCATCATTTTCTCTAATACTTCATCTTTAACAAAGCCATCAACAAAATATAATGTCATATGAACATCCTGTACTTGCAAAGTTTTCGCAACAATATCAAAATTTTCCTGCAAACGCAGTTTCTCATTCAGTTGTTTACATCGATCTGTATACTTCATAATATCACCTGTTGTTAAGATGCACGGATTTCCTTTTTTTATACCCATGACTGCTAACAAGGTTTTAAAAATAACTGACCATTCTCTCAAGGAGATCACATAGGTTTCTTAAACCTATTTTCCTTTTCCACAATGATCCTATCTTTCTATCTGTTTCTGCTTTTTGAACAAAAAAAACATGATGTTATTCACCATGTTTATGTATGCCGCGATACAGACATTCGCCTATGTTTTCTTCTGTCAATAGACCGAAAGCATCTTGCCAAGATAATAGAAAATAAGGATCGCGCAGCAATTTTCTTCCTAATAATACATAATCACAATCTTCCTGTGCTAGAATGGTTTCAATTTCTTCTTCCTTTGTGATTAGGCCAACGCCCATTACCGGCAAAGAAGTCATTTGTTTGATAGCTCGTGCATATGGAATCTGATACATCGGATAGGTCTGTATCGGATGTTTGTTTAATCCTCCGCTGGATACAGAAATTGCGGCAGCACCACAACTTTCAATAGCTTCCACGATATCTTTCATATCGGCTATATGCAAGCCATCTTCTTCATACTCTTCTGCTGATATACGAACGATGACATCTTTTTCAAATGTAGAGCGTACACCGGTGATGATTTCCTTTAACAACAAGGTTCTATCCTCACCATAAAGATCCGTTCGCTGATTGGTAAGCGGTGATAAAAATTGATTGATCAGATAACCATGTGCCGCATGAATTTCCACAAAGTCATAGCCAAGCTCTTTTGCCCATTTACCAGCAAATTCAAAATTAACAACAATGCGATGAATTTCTTCTGCTGTCAACGCATGTACATCTTCATTATCCATGGCGGATACCTTATGGGCTGCACATTTACTTTTCATACCGGCATGATTCAGTTGAATTCCTAATTTCACCCCATAATCATGTACGACTTCAACGATATCCTTTAATGGTTCTCGCTGTCGCGGCGTGAAGATTCCTAAACAAGCGTCACTGATATAGCCTTCTGCTGCGATGGCCGTTGCCTCTTGTACGATAAAGGCAGGGCGTCCTTTCGCTAGTGTTTCATAATGAGCTATATGGTGCAAATTGGCTATGCCATCGCCCTTTGCCATATACGTACACATCGCCGGAATACCTATGCGGTTGTTTAATTCCATACGACCAAGCAATGATGTTTCAAATGGTTTCATATGAAGATCCTTCTTTCTTACTGTTCCAGTTTCTCGCTGTAGTCTTCCCATTTCTTCATGAAATTTTCAATTTCATTATGTACGTCATCAATTTTATCATCTAAATCACGCATTTTTTGATAATCGTGATAATATTCCGGATCAAAACGCAGCTCTCTGAGTGCTTCCAGTTCTTTCTCCTTTTCTGCAATTTTCTTTTCCAGTTTTTTTACTTCGCGATCATAATGAATCCCTCTATCCACTTTTTTTGTTTCTTTTTTCTCAACGGTTTTAACGGCCTGTACATGTTCCTCATCTTTATGCATATATTCCTGATAACGCATCGGATAATATGTTGCCTTCCCATTATCAATGACCAATACCGCAGTTGCCAACTTTGAGATAAAGTAACGATCATGACTCACAAATAGCATTGTGCCTTCATAATCACACAAAGCATCCTCTAAGGCTTCTTTTCCAATTAGATCCAAATGATTGGTTGGCTCATCCATCATCAGAAAATTAGGATGTGACAGCATTAGCTTTACAAAGGATAGACGAACTTTTTCTCCTCCGGATAGACAGTCTACTGTTTTAAATACGTCTTCTCCACTGAATAAAAAACATCCCAGTGCTGTGCGTACCTCTGTTCGATTCAGTTCACTGAAATCGTTCCACACCTCTTCTAATACCGTATTATTGGTGTCGAATTGCGCAAGCTCCTGATCAAAATAACCTACCTCAATCTGGTGTCCGAATAAGAATTCACCGGATAATGGTGAAACCTGTTCCATCAAGGTTTTCAAAAAGGTTGACTTTCCTTTCCCATTTGGGCCGATTATGGCAACTTTTTCCCCTTGCAGAATATCGCAAGTAATCGTACACAACGGCAGATCGTAACCGATGGTTAAATCCTTGACCTCTAAGACCCGCTTGCCGCCACGTACCCTTGGGGTAAAACGGGCATGAAACCGTTTTTCATCGACATTGGGATCTTCAATTTTATCCATACGTTCTAAGTATTTGATTTTACTCTGCGCAAAGGCTGCTTTATTTTTCTTATAACGGAATTTCTCAATGAGTTCTTCCATGTGCTGTATTTCTTTTTGCTGGCGCGCATACGCTGATTTTTGTTGTTCCACATCACTTTTCTTGGTATTAACATAGTTTGTATAATTACCCGGATAGCGACGCATCACACCATATTCCAATTCATATACGACATCAACGACATCATCCAGAAACATACGATCGTGACTAACTAAGACAACCGCTTTGGGATAGCGTTTTACATAACCTTCTAGCCATTCAATCGTTTCGATATCCAAATGGTTGGTAGGCTCATCTAACAACAAGATATCCGGTTTGCTTAACAATAGCTTGACAAAGGCCAATCGGGTTTTCTGTCCTCCGGAAAACGTAGCAACTTCACGTTTTAAATCTTCTTCCTGAAACCCAAACTTAGTGAAGACAGTCATCATATCACTATGGTATGTATAACCGCCTAATTCCTCATATTGCTGCTGCAAATTGGCGTATTTATTTAAGATGGTTTCACTATGGTCATATACCATCTGCTCACTGATTTCTTCCAGCTGTTTACCTATGCGCTTTACCTTCGCAAAGGCTGTTTCCAATTCTTCTTTGATACAGGCATGCTCATTTTCAAACGTCGTCTGTGCTAAATAACCGATTGTCAGATTGTTTTCCTTATGGATATCCCCTTTATCCAACGGTTCTACTTCGGCAATGGCTTTTAATAAGGTGGTTTTACCACACCCGTTTCTTCCCACAATCGCGATTTTTTCAGTATTGCGGATTTCAAATTGAATATCCTCAAATACCGTATTCGCCCCAAAATATTTACTTCCTTTATGAATTTGATACTTCATCTTGTTTCACCCGCCTTATCTGGTGGTGTTGTCGGCATTGATTCCCTCGGCAAAAGCGCGCGCTGTTTCCTTAATAATCGCATTCTTCTGTTTTTTCCACAGCGCTGCATCTTCTTTATTTGATATATAGACAAAGTCAATTTCTAATCCCTGCATGCCATTGGCATTCACAAAATCAGCATTTTGTTCTTGACTTGTTTCTGAGTATTTCCCTGCCAGTGTTGCTCTTCCACCACTTTCTCTTAAATATAAATTCGTATCATATATCGTTTTACCATCTGCCCCTTCGGCCAATAATCCAGTAACGATACCGGCATCGGAACCAGTATACATCGGTGACAGTGGCATTTTTAAGTTCTTATGTACACCATAGGTCAAATTCCTGGCAAGTGTCTTGCTGGAATAATAACTATGCGCTACTTCAAAGCCGCGAATCGTATCGTTGGCATAATTGCTGAAGCGTAAGAACAAATAATATTTTGCATGCTGCTTATAACCTTTTGCTAAACGGCCATCACTGCCATAGGCTTTCCCTTTTTCATCTTTACTTGCCTTTGTAATGGCAACACGCAATCCATATTTTTCTTCTAATTCCTTTTTCATTAAAACCGCTGCTTTATACATTTCATCATTTTCATTTAACCCATTGACCTTTGAGCCTTCATCCGGCAACCACGTTAAATCCGTATTCATCCCAAACGGATCAATCAACACATCAATATCCCCTTTGCGCGGCGTCTGTGAAGTTACTTGTAAGAAAAGATAGTTTTTATCCAGGGTGATCTGATAATCCTTTAACAGCTGCGTATCTGCAATTAAGGAAACTTTATTGACCTTTCCTTTACGCTGCGCCGTATAAAATGCATTTTCCTTTAAAGGCTGTTGAAAAATCACACGTTTTTTTACCAGATTATCAATGATGGAAACCTCATAATATCCTTCCGGTATTTCATCTAATAAGATCTTTTGATCAACCGTATTTTCCATTGTCATCGAAATTGTCTTTCCATCACAAATATTTTTTAATTCTACGGTTTTCCCACTCAACGTATCTTTATTTTCCGGTGAATATTTCTTTTCATACAAATCCAAAGATTCTCCATAATACAAATAATCCGAAACGCTAATCGTTTCTTTACTTGTCTTATGCAATGCTTTGATCGTCTGTTCCTCATTCAATCCACACACCGTGAATTTCTTTACTTCTTGATGATTGGAAGGCAGAAACATGCCAATTAAAAGATACACAATCAACGCAATTAAAACAAGCAGTGGAGCCACTACCTTCCAGCGCACTTTATATCTTCTCTGTCTTGGTACATATGCCATGTCTTCTACCTCCTCACAATTGTTTTACTATGCTTCCAATATTTCATTTTTACCATAAGCTAGCTTTTAATAAGAAATATCGTCTCCATGCTATGCATTTTCATAAGCATGAAAAAGTCATTACGTCATCGTTTCTAAAATGCAATATCCTTAATATGCTTTGGCTGCTGATCTTTTTTCGGCGGATAGCTCATATGATTCACGGATACTTCTGCATCCAACAAATCTTTAGGCCGTTTTGGTATCGGCAGCATCGTATCTTCAAATGGGACATACTGAATCGGAAAAACGCTTTCCTTTGGATATACGACCGGATGGAAGAAAGAATTAAAGCACCATGTCAGATCAAAACCGATCATTGGGCTGTCTTGATTCTGCTTACCATACTTACGCGCATTTCGCACATAGCGTTTTTTTAATGGCAATGGATTGATATGTAGATTTTCCAATGCGGCAATAAGGAGCATCAAGATTCCATTGCGGCAGCGCCACACAAAATCTTTTACATGATTTTCACTCACATAGTCAATGATGAAAACATCGATAAAAATGCCATCACTGTCTTTGCATTTGTTTTTTAATAACGCATTGTATTCTTCACAATACGTATGTTTTAAACGAATCTTCATCGCCGGAATCAACACATTGTATTCCTTATGTGTTTCAAAGCTTTGTACGATGTACTTCTTAGGATCCAGATCCTTAACAGCTTCTAACAGTTTCAGATAATCCTCATACAGCATACCGATATCCGCATCATCATCCCAAGGAATAAAGCCTTTATGACGTACAGCGCCTAAGCAGCTGCCACCTGTCAGCCAGTATTGGACTTTGTGCTTGCGGCATACAATATCTATATCTTTCAGCATCTCTAACAATTTCAGCTGTAAATCACGCACGGTAATCGTCGTTCCATCTTCTCTTGTTTTCAATATGTATTCTTCCATAAAATCACCGTATCTATTATAGAAGATATTTGTTTTTATCACAATCATTTTATGGAAATATCACAATTTCGCAAGAATGTCTTCAGAAACGATTGCGTAAACAATGAAAATTTAAACAAATACACTACTTTTTATCCTTTCCTTATGCAGGTGGGTCTACAACATTTGCTGCCAAAAAAAACACACTGTACTTAAACAGTATGTTTTATAAGCATCTCAAGAAACTGTGCGACTCCATCTTCCTTTGCCTCTTTACAATGATAACGAGCAGCATTTTTTATTTGCGTACAGGCATTTGCTACAGCAACACTGTTAGAGAAACAGGAAAACATGGAAAGATCATTTTCACTGTCGCCAAATACTAAAACTTCCTCTTTTGTAAAACCATGTTGGGCAATATAGGTTTGTAAGGCTGTCCCTTTCGATACTAGCGGCGAAGTGATTTCCAAATTATCCCATCCGGAAGTTGTTACCTTTACCTCTTGCAAGGTGGATAGTTGTGTTTGTAAACGTTGGCGTTTTTCTTCATCCTTTTGCAAAAGTTCTATTTTTAAAATAGTTTTAGGTAAGTCTGTTTCCGTAATCGTCTTAAAACAAGACATCACCGGTGTGGTATCCGTGAAACTTTGCAAATAGTGTTTTTGAAAGGAAGGCCGATCATCATCTTCTAATGAATAAATATGGGTTTCATCATAACAGCCGATTGCGATAGGTTCCTTTTGCAGCATCTGAAGAATCATCTTTGCGCTTTGTTTTTTTATCGCAGTCGCATGAAGAATCTGCCCTTTTGCGTTTACCTGCATTGCGCCGTTTAATAACAACATATCCAAAGCCAGCAAGTGTTGATTTCGCAAACTTAACACATCCGGATAACTGCGCCCACTGCATAGCACGATCGAAACTCCTTGTTGTTGTAGTTTCTGTAAGGTATGTACGCTGCGCAATGATAATGTATTGTCCATGCTTAATGTGCCATCAATATCACAGGCAATCAAACGAAAGGGAAACACTTATAGATCTTCCCCGTTGCTGGCAATGACACGTCGATACCAGTCATAGCTATCTTTCTTGATACGACGCTTACTGCCATTTCCATAATCATCCTGATCCACGTAAATAAATCCATAGCGCTTGCTCATTTCTGAGGATGAACAACTGATAATATCAATAGGTCCCCATGGATAATAACCAATCACATCTACCCCGTCCATGATAGCTTCCTTCACATTACGAATATGCTCACGTAAATAAGCGATACGGCGTTCATCGTGAATCTTTCCATCACTGCTGATTTCATCATACGTTCCAAAACCATTCTCTGCGATGATGATCGGTTTTTGATAACGATCATAATAGTAATTTAATACGGTTCTTAATCCAAGAGGATCAATGCCCCAGCCCCATTCACTTGCATCAATATAAGGATTTACGATGGCCCCATCATCATTGATATCTTGCGTGTCATTGCTTTCTTTTGATGATACACATGTATAATAATAGGATAACGCAAGAAAATCAGCCGGATGCTCTTTTAATACTTGCTCATCCTCTTCACGGATATCTAAATGAATGTTATGCTCTTTAAAATAGCGCAGCATATAGCCCGGATATTCTCCCCTTAGCAATAAATCGGTAAAGAAATATTCTCTTTGATTGCGCTGCATGTTCGCAAAGACATCCTCTGGTTTGCATGTTAATGGTTCACTCAATCCATCATATACCATCATCCCTACCTGAAAGTCTGGATCGATCTGATGGGCAAGCTTAGTGACAAGCGCACTTGCTGTGCATTCATGATGAATGGCCTGGTATTTTGCTTCCATAAGGTTTTCTACTGTATCACTGGGAATACCGAGGTGATTAAAAGATTCATGATGTATCAGATTGATCTGATTCACAACAATCCAGTACTTTACTTTATCTTTATACCGACGCATAACGGTTTCACAATAGTTCACAAAGAAAGTGATCGTCTTACGATTATACCAGCCCTGATAGTGTGTTGCCAAATGCAGTGGCATCTCATAGTGCGATAAAGTGATGAGGGGCTCCATGCCATTTTTTATGATTTCATCCAGCAATGCATCATAAAAGTGTAAACCTTCTTCATTCGGTTGAGGATCATCTCCATTAGGGAAGATACGTGACCAGCTGATAGAAGTGCGAAATGTTTTCAATCCCATCCCTGCTAAAAGCTTTAGATCTTCCTTATAAGTATGATAGAAATCAATCCCATAGCGTTTAGGATAATAGCCTTCTTTATCCTGTAAAGCGAAATCAATATCGTTTCTGCTCGTTTCTTTATTTGATTTCTTTTTCAAATCACCAGCATCTTGTACTTTTAAGATATCCGCAACGCTCCATCCTTTCCCACCTTCTAGAAATGCTCCTTCTGCCTGATTTGCCGCAATGGCGCCTCCCCATAAAAAAGCTTTCGGAAATCCTGTTTTTACTTGTTTCATTTCAATTCTCCTTGTCACATATTGTTCATACTATGTTCATGTTGAAGCAAAGGGACGATTGTATGCGTCCCTTTCTTTACAAATCTTCTCCATTTGTCATTATGACATGTTGATACCAATAGAAAGAATCTTTACGTAGTCGTTTTCCACTGCCATGTCCACGATCATCCAAATCGACATAAATGTATCCATAACGCTTACTCATTTCCCCTTGCGAACAACTGATGATGTCAATAGGTCCCCAAGATGCATAGCCAAACACTTGTACGCCATCCTTAATGGCTTCTTTCATCGCCGCAATATGTGTCTGTAAATAGGCGATACGATAAGGATCATGAATCTTTCCATCTACGACCTCATCTAATGCACCCAGTCCATTTTCAGCGATAAAAATTGGTATTTGATAACGATCCCAATACAAATTTAATGAGTTGCGAAATCCTAATGGATCCACTGCCCAGCCCCAGATAGATTTTTCTAAGTAGGGGTTCTCTTTAGGATGGGTAGGATCTTTGGCCTTGGTGATGCGGGTAAAGTAATACGAAAATGATAGAAAATCTGCGGTATTCTCTTTTAACAGCTGTTCTTCCTCTTCTTTGATCATCACATGGATATCATGATCGTAAAAATAGCGCAACGCATAACCCGGATATTCTCCGCGTAATAAGACATCGGAATAAAAGTATAAACTCATCTGCATCTGCTGGGTGTTGGCAAAGACATCCTCTGGTTTACAGCTTGCCGGATATAAGGCATCATCCCCCAACATCATTCCAATCTGCAAGGAAGGATCAAGGGCGTGGGCAAGTTGTGTGGCTTTGGCACATGCCACAAACTGATGGTGCGTTGCCTGATATTTGGCACTTTCCCAATCTTCATAACCATCCTGCACCATTCCCAAACTGGCAAACTCTCCCCAGCCCTGTAAAGAGTTGATCTGGTTCAATAGGATCCAATAGCGTACTTTATTATGATAACGTTCAAATAGCACGTTACAATATTTCACAAAGAAATCAATCATTTCAGGGGCATACCAGCCCTTATACTTGGTAATCAGATGAATAGGCATTTCATAATGTGAAACCGTCATGATTGGTTCTATGCCATTTTTCAGCATCTCATCCAGCAAATCATCATAAAACTTTAAACCTTCTTCATTGGGCTGCTCTTCATCTCCTTGTGGAAAGATGCGTGTCCAGTTAAAGGATGTTCGAAAACAGGTAAACCCCATTTCCTTCATCAATGCCAGATCTTCTTTATACGTATGATAAAAGTCAATGCCATGCCGGCGTGGATAATAGCCTTTGGTATCCGCTAATGCTTCTTCTATCTGTTTGGCAGTATGAGCAAATCCGACTACCTTATGGCGATCATACTGTTCTGGAAGGATTTCAATATCCGCCATAGAGGGTCCTTTCCCATCAATGTTCCAAGCACCTTCTGCTTGATTGGCCGCAATGGCACCACCCCATAAAAAGTCTTTCGGAAATCCTGTAATTTTACGTTTCATCTTATTTCTCCAACTTACGATACAGACGAATCATGCTTTGTACCAGATTTACTTCACTGTTGATAGTCATCAGCGTATCCTGTGCATGGGTGAATAATAAGGTTGTCTGCAGCTCTTCTTCATTGATTGAGCTTTGTATCATATCCGTTTGAATAACATGTGCTTTCGTGATTTCTTTCTTTGCCTGCGTGATCTTGTCTTTTACTTCTTCTTCACTTTTATCATCTAACAGATCATTGATTGCTTCATTGAGCAAATTCCGACAATCACCGGCATGCAGAATGATCTGCATCGCAGCACTATTTAATTGTTCAATCGTTGTTTTATCCATAATAAACCTTCCTTCTTATGCATTGTTTGTTTCCTGTCTTGCGTTTTTACGTGCTGCTAATTTTGCTTTTTGTGCTTCATCCTCTGCTTCTTTCTGTACACATTGCTTATCGTATACCTTAAAGAATGGATAATAGATGATCCAGGATAAGACAAAAATAAATAAGGTAAAGATCAATCCAACCATACCTCCTACAGCATAGGAACAAATAGGTCCAGGCAAATACCAGAAGGAGAATAAAGTCGTTACTTTAGGCAATAAATCAAAATATAAGGCAAACCAGGTCAAGGCCGGTGCTAGTAAACCAATGATCCACATCGGTACCATCAGAATCGGGTTAAAGGCGATTGGTGCACCAAATACCAATGGTTCATTGATGTTACATAAGTTTGGTACCAGACTGGCTTTTCCGATGACCTTACACTTTTTCGATTTTGCCATAAACAACATCATAAGACCTAAAGCCAAGGTACAGCCGCCTCCACCAAGCGTAAAATAATAAGATACTCCATCCGCATTGATAACACTGGCAGCATTTCCGGCTGCTACCGCTGCCTGATTCGCCGCAATTCCTTGCAGGATCAATGCCGACTCAATCGGATAAATGACCCAGGTAGAAATACCAAACGTGTATAAGAAGGTATATCCAACAAAGTATAAGACTACAAAACCAAGGAAACTGTCACCAGCTTTTAAGATCGGTGAGAATAATGTATAAATGCAATCAAAGATACTGATATGGAGCTGGAAAGTAAAGAGCCAGCCAACAAATAAAATCATCAGTATCGGAATTAATGTATCAAACCATACGGTGATAAAATCTGGAATAGCGCTGTCTTCCTTAAAGAAGGAATGGGTAGAAAAAGCATTCATCACAAAACCGACAAACAAGCCGGCAATCAACGCTGCAATCATACCGCCATTTCCTAAAGTAGAACTTTGAAACAAAATATTTCCTGCCTCATCAAAGGTTGGAGATACTAACATCAAAAAGAATCCGATACCAGCCAATCCTGCTTCTTTTTTCGTTTTATTATGACGTTTCTTTTCCATCAGCAGATATGGTACTAAATATGCTAAGTATAAGGATAATAAGCCCAGGGAAAAGGTAGAAAGTGGGCTAAAATCCGGAAATCCTTCAATCAAGCCGCCAAAAGCGGTCAATACGGTCGTAAATGAACCAATAAAAATCATAGGCATCGCAGTCAGGATAGCCTCCTGGACAGAGGCAATCCACGGATTTCTTGCGAGCTTATTCATTCTCGGTGCGAATTTATCTGTCATCCAATCCATGAATTTTTTCATATGTTTTCTCCTCGTGATTCTATTTCTTAATCAACTTTTACAAAATAACCGCTTGCTTAATTTCTCATGCTATGGCAATCTTATCCGATGTATATTGTTCATCAGGGAATTATTTCTAACGTATCTGCTCATAAACATTCCTACGCTATCATCGTTTATTAAGCAAGCATTCTACCATTAACGTTCATGCGTTTCCACATCTTTTAGAAAAGGTAAAGCAAAATCAAGAACGGCATCGCCATCCAATTCCCCATATGCATCTTTGGGGATAATCTGAACAGGAACACCAAATGGATCTGCAATATCCTCTAAATCATGCAGCATGTAGCTAAGATGTGGTCCTACCAACAATAGATCAATATCTTCAATATAATCCTCTACAACAGAGTCACTTCTAGCTTTTACGCCAATTTCAATATTGCGAGCTTTCGCTGCCTGGCGAATGTTTTTGGCCATGAAACCGCTGCTCGCACCGGTGCCACAAACTAATAAAATGTTCTTCATGATCTTCTCCTTTATAATTATGAATGATTTTTATCTGGATTGGTGTTATGATATAAGAGAGATGTATCAAAGTATTCCCGTACTTGTCTGAAGTCATATTCAGCGACGATATATCTCTTTTTCATATTTGCCAATCACATAACTGTCCTCCTTTCCTTATCACACCCTCAGTATAGCGAACACAACAAAACAAGACAAATCAGAAAAGTTCCGTGCAGTAGGAACTTTTTTAATTTGAGCAAAGATTACTTATACTTTATACTTATCGTGTACATATATAATGATGAAGAGTATCTGGGGGCCTTGCATAGGAGAGTGAATAGACATATGAAGGATAATATCTCAATCTTGTTAGACTATCTCTGGCACCATTATGAACATTGGGTAGCTGCCGGTGAGCTATCTTCACTGCTTCATGTTTCCACACGTCAGATACGTAAATATGTCAGTTCACTAAATGAGAATGAAACAAGTCCTTTAGTAATATCATCAAATAAAGGGTATCGATTAAACAGTGCTCAGCAATATTTAGCTTATCGGGAAAAAGGAAGTCAAAATGTGGAAACCCCGCAAACACGGCAAAATCTAATCATTCAAAAACTTATTTCTTCACAAGATGGTATTGATCTATTTGATCTAGCGGATGAATTATTCGTAAGTGAATCTACGATTGAAAATGATACTCGCAGTATCCGTAAGATTGTTTCCAGCTGTAATGTAACCATACGCAGAGATCATGATTTGTTATATTTAGAAGGCAGTGAAAAAGATAAACGGCGGTTAATGAGCCGCTTAATTTCAAGTGATACGTATGATAATTTTGTCTTAAAAGATGAAGTGCGTTTATTGACTTATCATTATCATTTTTGGGATTTCCGTAAAAATCTTGCCGATATCTTTTCACGCAATAATGTATTTGCGAATGATTATACGCTAAATAATACGGCATTGCATCTTATTGTCATGATTGATCGTATCCGTAATGCCTGTGAGTTAAATGATCAAGTCGATTTCACACCGTTTCTTGATTCGCAACAATATCTTGTGGCACAGGAAATAAAACAGTATATTGAGAAAAACTATCAAATCCATATGAATGATGCTGAAGTTTATAATTTGACGCTTATTATCTCGAACAATACAACGATGATTGATTATTCTTTTATTAATGGCTCTAATATTTCATCTTTTATTGAACAGAAATATATTGATATCGCCCATGCCGTGATTCACAATGTTGAAGAGCGCTATTTACTGGATGCCTTTGATGAAGAATTTATTGCGAAATTCACCATCCATGTTAAGAATCTGTTTAATCGTGTTGCACATAACTATTATGCCAAAAATCCATTGACCGCTAAGATTAAGGCAACGTATCCCTTGATTTATGATATTGCCGTTTATATTGCCCAACAGTTTAAAGAAAATTATGACGTAGTGTTGAATGAGGATGAAATCACCTTTATTTCTTTTCACATCGGCAGTTACTTTGAAAACAATGTGCAATCAAAAAACAAGTTAACGATTCTCTTTTTATATGCCGATTATTACAGCATCCATCAACATACCTTAGAGAAGATCAGCCGTCATTTTGAAGATAAGATAACGATAAAATATGCCGTTTCCATGCCTTCCTATCAACCCAACATGCTGCATGCAGATTTGATTATTTCAACAGTAGAGGCAAGATTTCCTCAGCCATATGTGTTAATTCATCCATTTCTTACAAATAAGGATATGGCCTTATTGGAAACTACCATTTCTAAGATGTTATCCGAAAAAAACAAACAGAAGCTGAAAGATTTTCTATTTGATTTATTTGATCCTCGCTTATTTTATACAGATGTTCATTTAGATCGTACCCAGCTCATTCAAAAGCTTTGTAACGATGCGATTGCACTGGATTATGCCGAAGCTTCCTTTACACAGGATGTCTTTGCTCGTGAGCATATGTCAAGCACCGCCTTTGAGGATGCTGCCGTTCCTCATTCGCTTGGTGATAACGCTAAAAAAAGCTTTATAAGTGTCGTCCTTTGTCCAGATGGTATGCAATGGGGAGTGCATGAGGTGCATATTGTCACCTTACTAGGCGTACATGATGACAGCAGACAAATATTTGCCCAGATCTTTGATCAGTTGATTGAGATTCTTAGTGAACCGGCTTTTTTAAAAGATCTCATCAACTGTCAAGATTATCAAACATTCATTCGCAAGTTAACTGCTTATATGAATGAGGTCAGCGAATAGAAAAAGCAGTTGCTATTCTAACAATCGTTTGTTACCCTTGTGTTATCGCTTTTCTGATGGCATACTATATCTATATAATTGGCAAAGGAGTTATCTTATGAACATCTATGAATTTTGGAAAGCCGTCCTAAAACAGGATGAGCAGGAAATCAGAAACTATTTTCATCAGGATGCGAGGATTTGTTGGCATTGTACCAATGAACTATTTACGCTTGATGAATATATTATTGCGAATTGCGAATATCCGGGAGATTGGGATGGGGTCGTTGAAAGAGTAGAACTACTTGATGATTTGATCATTAGCGTTACACTTGTCTATCCAAAAGATCAAACTGTTTCCTATCATGTTGTTTCCTTTCTGAAGCTACAACAGGATAAGATCATTTCTTTGGATGAATATTGGGCAGATGATGGCAGTGCGCCGCAATGGCGATTGGATAAGCATATCGGAAAGCCTATCAAAGAATAATTTTTAAAGAAATTGGATAATCGTATTGCTAACGCGAAGAAAGGATACCTTTAAAAAGCTGGACTAACCTATTAAAAAACTCATGAAAGAATAACTTTTGATAAATTGGGCTAACATATTAAAAAGCTCATGAAAGAATGACATTTGACAAATTGGACTAACATATTGGAAACTCCATGAAAGGATCACCTTTTAAAAAGGAAGTACACAAAAACATAAGTTTATCTCAAACAGATAAAAAGCAGCTACAGGAATGATGCAACCTTCATTCGTTAGATTTTAAGTCTAACTTTTGGAGGTCACATTAGAAAGCATTCCATGCAAGCTGCTCTTTTTATGATTTATTTTATAGGCTCATTGTCTTTGTTTAAAAGTTCGCTTAGATCCTTTGGTAATTGCTCGATGAAAGATGCCAATGGCACGATTGGTTGAGGTACATCTGGTGAAAGCAGTTCCTTATCCATCCAAACAACATCCAACCACTTCTCAAATTTATAGCCGGTATGAGGAAATCTAGCCACTAATTGAAATCCTAACCGCTCATGCATCCGCTCACTTTTCGGATTGGGAGAAGTGATACAGGCATACGCATGATGTACCTGCTGTTTCTTTAATAAAATAAATAATACTTCATACAGCATACTGCCAATACCTTTTCCATGAACATCCTTATTGACATATACGCTTAATTCCACATCCCATTGATAAGCCGCACGCTCCTTATAACGATGCGCATAAGCATACCCTAAAATATTTCCTTCCTCTTCATAGACCAGATATGGATATACCTGTTGTATCACTTCCATACGTTGTTCAAATTCCGTAAGGGAAGGCACTTCATATTCAAAAGTTGCACTATCATGCAATACATATTCAGCATAAATTGCTAATATGCTTGCGGCATCCTGTTTTGTTGCTAAACGTATCATATTCTGTTCCTTTCTTACCCCTTTGTATCATCTATTGTAAAAGAAGACCTTCACATACCCTGTGAAAGTCTATTCTACGATTAGAAAATCAAATTTCTTGGTGTACGTGGGAATGGCTCAACATCACGAATATTCTGCATGCCTGTTAAATACATCAGCATACGGTCAAAGCCTAAGCCAAAGCCAGCATGTTTACAACCGCCATAACGACGCAAGTCCATATACCATTGTAAGCTGTCAGTTTCCATACCCATTTCTTTCATACGCGCTTCCAGCACATCATAACGCTCTTCACGCTGACTTCCGCCAACCAATTCACCAACGCCTGGCACTAACAAATCACATGCCGCAACCGTCTTGTTATCTTCATTAACACGCATATAGAAGGCTTTGATATCCTTTGGATAATCAATCAAGAAGACCGGTCCATTGACTACTTTCTCACATAAGTAGCGTTCATGCTCACTCTGCAGATCCATGCCCCATTCGATTTTGTTATTTTCAAACTTCACATCGGCTTTCTTTAAAAGCTCAATCGCCTCTGTATAAGTCATACGCTTAAATTCACTGTTACGTACCTTGGTGATACGTTCAATGCATTCCTTATCAATCATGCTGTTAAAGAATTTCATTTCTTCCGGTGCATTTTCCAAGACATAATCAATACAATATTTCACCATATCTTCAATAAGGTCCATATCATCCTCTAAGTCCGCAAAGGCAATTTCCGGTTCAATCATCCAGAATTCACTGGCATGACGTGTCGTATTTGAGTTTTCGGCACGGAAAGTTGGTCCAAAGGTATACACATCTCGAAAAGCCATCGCAAAGGATTCTACATGCAATTGTCCGGATACCGTTAAAGAAGCGTGTTTCCCAAAGAAATCTTCTTCATACTTTTGATCTTCACGTGTGGTAACTGTAAAGGTTTCTCCCGCACCTTCTGCATCATTGCCGGTAATGACTGGCGTATGTACATAGACAAAGCCCTGGTTCTGGAAGAACTCATGGATGGCCATGGACAATACAGAACGCAGACGGAAAATGGCATAGAAGGAATTTGCGCGAGGACGCAAGTGTGGTATCTCACGCATATACTCAAAGCTGTGACGTTTCTTCTGTAATGGATAATCACGATCACAATCGCCTTCCAAAACAGCCTCTGTCACTACGATTTCAAATGGCTGTTTACCATCTGGTGTTAATTTCAATTTCCCGGTTACGGTAATAGCTGCGCCGGTCGGATATTTCTCTACTTCCGCGAAGTTTTTCAATTCCTGCATATAAACTAATTGCGCATTGCGGAAATACGTACCATCATTTAATTCGATAAAGCCTAATTTACCGCTGCAGCGATTTGTACGTATCCAACCTTGCAGCTGTACATATTCCAAGCTGTCTAGTTCTACATGAGATGCGCTTAATACGATTTCATATAGTTCGCGAATGGTCATAAATTCAAACATTTCATTTCCTCCTTTTATTCATTAAGGGAACAAAAAAACGTTCCCTTTCAGGAACGTAAGTTATTACGCGGTGCCATCCTGATTCCTGTCAGAAATACCTCTGCTGACAGACATCTTGCTTATCGGATCTTAACGCCATCCTTTCGCGGAATCGTCTACTCTATTCTCCGATTCAACTCCACAGGTGTTCTCCGCTTGCTCGTATGCCTCCGGCTTCCACCATCCCAGATTCGCTATGCATCGTTAGCAGGCATCGTCCTGTTTCAACGTTCTACATTTAAACTGTTTGTTTCAAAAACAAGTTCCTGTATAGATGATACCACATCTACGCTCTTCAATACAACCCCTTTTGGAATTTGTATATGCACATGGGTAAAATCGACCAAACCTGTGATGCCACAGGCAATTAAACGATCTACCGTCTGCTGAATATTTTCACTGATGGCTAAGATGGCGATACGGCAGCCATCTGGAATGCGTTGTTCCAGCTCACTGATATCATATACCGGAATACCAAAACGCACACCCTGGCGATCAGGATTAATATCAAATGCACAGGCAATCTCACCTACAACATAATCCCATTTATTATACTTCATCAAAGCGCGGCCCATATTACCTGCCCCCACCAAAATGATCTTCTCATCGAAATCCATGCCAAGCTGCTGGTTGAATATTTCAATCAGTTTATTGACATCATAACCATACCCTTGTTTCCCCAGATTTCCCAAAAAGGAAAAATCTCGGCGAATCGTCGTTGGTTCAATATTCACAACACTGGCAAGCTCTTTGGACATGATTCTTTCCACTCCTGAGCTTTTCAGTTTCCGCAGTGCTTTCAGATACACCGGATAGCGCTGCAACGTAGCCTTTGGCACATTTTTCTCTGTCATGTTCATCACCTCTGTTAGTATACCACAAATTTTTTTAATTGTGAAGAATTTGTCATTTTGAACTTTTACGGCTTGTACGTACTGTCATACGCATCTTGTGGTGTTGATAAAAAGAAGCAAGAAAACTTAGCTTTCCGATATATTATGATGAACAATGCAAGCCTTGCTGCTTATGCATGTCTAACAATAAAGCAAGCAAATGTGGCTGATATGGGATGAAGATTCCCTGTTTGCACATCAGATGCACAGTTTCTAAATCTGCCCAACAAACATCACTGACCTCTTCCTTTTGCAATGTCAGATCTGCTAATTCTCCGGCATAATCAATGGTGAAGAAATCTACTAAGGAATGTTGTCCATAGCTACGCAAAACCGGCTTACGTTGTTGAAAATCCATATGAATGCCTAATTCTTCCTGCAACTCGCGCTGTGCACATTGCCGGGCATTTTCTCCACTAACAGCACTTCCGCCTATGCCAAAATCCCAATAGCCGGGAAAGCTTTCTTTTTGATCTGAACGTTTTTGTAACAACAGACGACCATCTTTACCAAGAATCAACAGATGAATGACCAAATGGTAATCTCCTATTGCCATTGCATCTCCACGCTTTACTTTGCGTCCGGTACAAATGCCATCTTGTGTATAGATATCCCAGTATTCCATGCTTTCTTCCTCCTAACCTTCTGTGATTGCTTTATTGGCTGCGTAATTGATTATGCGCTTGCTCATCACGTGCTTTTCATGTTTTTAATTATATCTTTTTATTCTTCAAATCATTAATCAAGTACTTTACAAACGCTTACCCAGTACATTCTCCTTCTTCATCATTCACATTCTTTCGCAAGCCTTGTCACGATGGTTTGTATCCGCTCATCATCCAACTGTTTCAAGATATCCTTAAAGAAAGCCGGATAGGCATCATAGCTTTGATAGTCATCGATCGGTATCCAAACTGCCTCCTCTAAAGGTGTTTTAAGAAATGGCTTTTTTAAATCCTCTTCATGCACAGGTTCTACCAGATAATAAAAGGATACCTCATGATTATTGCCAAGATCTTCTACATTAAAGAAATTCTCATGGATGCATACCAGTCGTTTAACACGAATAGATAAGCCTATTTCTTCCTTTGTTTCCCTGATGATTGCCTCTTCTGCAGTTTCCTGAAACATGATGGCACCTCCCAGTGAATACATAACTTCTTTACCACCTTCCGCTAATCTTCCTTTCATCATCAACACTTTGCCATCACGAACCAAAATCGCACCTGCTCGTAACCGAAAGGTTCCCTTTTCACTATCATAACAATTATCCATAAGCTCATCTCCTTTTTAGCTATATTAAATATCCATAGCATCAAAAAACTCATCTAGTCTATCCAAAATACTATTCATTATGCCATTGCTTGCTCTAAAACAATGGATATGAAACACATATATTGAAAAAGAATGTGATACCTTATATATTATATTACTTTATATGAAAGAATGTTCAACTAGTAAATACTATTACAAGATAAATTCATAAAATAATATCCATGCAACTAAAGTTTTTCCCATACAAAAACCCCCTTTACTGATATGATCCTCAGTTCAGGGGGTATATCCAATATTCGGTTTATAAACGTTTCCTCAAGACTTTTCCTTCTATGCGTCCTATCTTTCCAATTCCATACCAGGATCTGCAGTCAAAGCAAAATCCCCACGCTCTCCATGCTGATAAGCGATGGTACCTGCAACACCGATCATTGCTGCATTATCCGTACAACAAGACAACGGCGGTATGATAAAGGTAACCTCCGGATACGCCTTAGCCATATCCTCACTGATCTTCTTACGCAAACAAGAATTCGCCGCAACTCCACCTGCCAACAACATTTGTTTAGGGTGATACAGCTCCAAAGCTTTCCGGGCTCTTTCCAATAATGCCTCAAAAGCCGTTTCCTGATAAGAAGCAGCCAAATCCTCAGGCAGGAATGTTTCATTTTTCCGCTTACAGCGATCAATAAACTGCAAGACACTGCTCTTTAAACCACTGAAAGAAAAATCCAATTCATTCTCTGTTTTAGGCTTCGCCAATGTATAAATAGCTTTGCCATCCTTTGCTATCTTATCCACATAGACACCACCTGGATAAGGTAAGCCTAATACACGTCCAACCTTATCACCGGCTTCACCAATTGCATCATCTTGCGTTGTGCCTAAAATTTCAAAGCTCCATTCATCCTTCATATAAACAAGTTCCGTATGTCCACCTGATACAACTAAAGCAAGCAAAGGAAATGCAAGCTCGGTAATTAACTGATTCGCATAAATGTGTCCGGCAATATGATGTACGGGAACTAATGGCTTATCATATGCCCAAGCCAAAGTTTTCGCCGCCTGAACACCAACATGCAAAGAACCAACCAATCCTGGTCCCTGTGTAACCGCGATGGCATCCATATCTGCTACATCCATATTTGCTTTCTTCAAAGCCTCTTCAATGACCATTGAAATATTTTCCACATGAATACGACTGGCAACCTCCGGAATCACACCGCCAAAATCCTTATGTACATCAATCTGCGTCGCCACCACATTTGCCACGATTTCCTTCGCATTCTTAATGATGGCAACCGCTGTTTCATCACAGCTTGATTCAATAGCCAATATATACGTGTCTTTCATATACAATTCCCTCCTAACGCCTTTATCAGAAAATCCGCATCCTCACCATTATCCTGATAATAAGCTTTACGGACATTCACTTTGATAAAATCATAGTGCTCATACAATTTATGAGCAGCTTCATTTGAAACGCGTACTTCTAATGAGATAGTTTCACACTGCTCTTGATTTGCTGTTGCAATCATGACATCCATCAGCGAATGTGCATACTGCTGCCCACGATAAGCCGGTGCAACAGCAATCTTCGCCAACTGACATGTTTCAAACGTAATCCAGAAATCAATATAGCCAATGATCCTATCGTCTACTTCTAACACATAAACATGAGCAAACGGATTCTCATGTAATTCATATCGATATTGTTCCTCTTGCCAAGGCAAGGGAAAGCATTCACTATCCAATGCCGCAACCGCTTCAATATCCTCCACTTGCATTTTACGCAGCATACTACTTCACCAAATACGCATCATTTTCTTTTAAATATCGCGGAGTTAAGGTATGTACATTGTCAATGCGACGTGCTAACGGACGCAATGCCTGGAAATTTTCCACAAAATCCACATCTTCGTGAGTAAGATCAATCAATTCCGTTTCCCCAACTACACGAACATCCTTGTCCTTCAGATATGCTTTCACCTCATCCAGCGTCATGATACCCTCATCCAAAAGGAACTTTCCTTCATCCAGTAACGCCGTATACGCACGTGAACTGCGCGCATCCAGCATTACAAATGTATGTGGATGCATACCTGCATACAACTGCAACGTACTGATGCAATATAAAGGAATATGCTTTCTGGTACATAAAACCTTAGCCACCGTCATCGCAATTCGCACACCAGTATAGCTGCCCGGACCATCCGTTATCACAACTTCATCAATATCATCCGCTTTCCAATGCGCTTCCTCCATTAACGCAATAAGCGCAGGGAATAATGTTTCACTCTGTCGTTTCCAACACTCCTGTGCAAGACTTGCCACCACGTTACCATCTTCCAGTAACACAAAGATCAAATGCTTATGCGCACTGTCCATACATAATGTTTTCATGCTAATGCCCTCTCTATCTCTTCATATGCTTTGCCAATACCCTCAATGATGAACAAACGAACTTCCTCATCAATGCGACGTATTTCGATACGCAAACGTTCTTTCGGCAATTGTTCCTCAATATAATGCGGCCATTCCACTACACAAACGCCATCATCCTCAAAAATTTCCTCAAAGCCCAGATCCTGTGAGATGCCCTCTAAACGATATGCATCAATATGATACAAAGGCATGTTTCCATAATATGTTTTCAAAATGGTAAACGTTGGCGAATTAATGACCTTCTTCACACCCAACGCCTTACCAATAGACTTTGTCAAAGTTGTCTTACCGGCGCCTAAATCGCCACTCAATGTTAATAATGAACCAGGATGCAGCAAATGCCCGATTTTTTCACCAAGCTGTGCTGTTTCCGCTAATGAATGCACGGTAATTTCTATCATACTACTACCTCCATCTATTTTATTACAGTTATTCTCTATAGATACTGTAGGTTTCTCAACCGTATCATTATAGCATATCTTTTCTGCTTAGCTATAGAATTTTGCCACAAGAATAGAAAAGTCCCGCAACTTTCAAGTTTCCTTTCTCAAAATCATAAACAAATACAGCTATATTGTTGATGCAGGTGGTACACGGAAAAGATGGGTGGAAATAAAAAGGGTGTATGAACCCTATGGAAAATAAACAACTTAAAAGCACGGAAAACGCAATTTCTACTTATAAACTACTATGTAAGTACTAGGCAACTACTAGATAACTATTGAAAACAGCTTTGTATTACTATGAAGCCTGTCCATAAGGAATGTGTTTAGCTTTTTTTCTCTATATAGAAAAAAACCTGTCCTTCTCAGAACAGGTCTTCCTACCTGGCAAC